>Ga0153917_1000080_pt1 | contig 105329 bp, 95 predicted proteins | sample TSFL001MetaG_FD_104695 | JGI IMG/M metagenome (GOLD analysis project Ga0153917, IMG submission 104695) | Attine ant fungus gardens microbial communities from Florida, USA - TSFL001 MetaG | ecosystem: Host-associated > Fungi > Mycelium > Unclassified | place: USA: Florida, Paynes Creek Historic...
CCGACCTGATGGTCGGGGTCCTCTCGACGCCGCTGGCGCTTGCGTTGCGGGGACAGGATTTGAACCTGTGACCTCCGGGTTATGAGCCCGGCGAGCTACCGAACTGCTCCACCCCGCGGCGATACCTCAACTTTACTCCGCGGTTGCCCACCGGCCAAATCGGGGACGCCCAACGAGAGCGACGCCACACCCAAACGGCGCGGCGTCGCTCCCCTTCCATCGGCGATCGGACGATCCGCCCTACTCCTTGGGCGCCGCGCTGCTCGCGGGGGCGCCGTCGCTCGCCGGAGCCGATCCGTCGGCGCCGGCCTCGGCGTCCGCCCCCTCCTTGGAGGCGGCTCCGTTGATGGCGTCGTCGGCCGCGGTGGCGGCCTCCAGCGCCTTCTGCAGCGCGTCCTGCGCCTTGCCGTAGGCGGCGAAATCGCCGTCGGCAAGGGCGCTCTGGCCGTCCTTGATGGCCGCCTGTGCATCCTTCAGGGCCGTGCTGAGCTTCTCCTGCTCGCTCTGCTTGCCCTGCTCGGTGCCGCCGCCGCTGCCCGCCTGCCCGGGAGCCACGCCGTCGCCCTCACCGGTCTGGGCGCCGGAGCTGCCCTGGAACACCTGGTCAAGGGCGTCGGAGAGGGTGTCGGCGAAGCCCACATTGTTGCCGTAGGACACCAGCACCTTGCGCAGGGACGGGTAGCTCGTCTCGCCCGTGGACTGCACGTACACCGGCTGGACGTAGAGCACGCCGCCGCCCACGGGCAGGTTGAGCAGATTGCCCTTGATCACCTTGGCAGAACCGCCGGAGATCCCCAGCTGGTTCAGCGTGGTGGACACGTTCTGGTTCGAGTTGAAGTTCTGCTGCGCCTGCCCCGGGCCGGGAACCGGGCTCTGGGTGGGCAGCTTCAACAGCGTCAGGGTGCCGTAGGCGGAGTCCTTGGTGCCTGCCTTGGCGCCCGCGTCGCCGTCGGCCGCGAGGAAGCCGTACATCAGGTTGCGCTGGTTCTGGTTGGAACCGGTCGTGGCCGGGATGTAGGAGCTGGTCAGCGAGAACGAGTCCTTGTCTGCGTTGGGCAGGCGCAGCGTCATGTAGTACGGCGGCTGCTTGGGGCTCGTGACGGCGGCACCCGAGGTGGTCGGGTCGTTGGGCACCTGCCAGGCGTCGTTGCCGTCGTAGAAGGAATCCGCGGTCGTCACGTGGTACTGCCCCAGGAGCTCGCGCTGCACCTTGAAGAGGTCCTCGGGATAGCGCACGTGCTCCATGAGCTGTGCGCTCATCTCGCTGAGGGGCTTAACGGTCGTGGGGAACACGCTCTCCCAGGCCTTCAGCACGGGCTCGTCCGGCTCCCACGAGTACAGCTCCACCTTGCCGTCGTAGGCGTCCACGGTCGCCTTGACGGAGTTGCGGATGTAGTTGACCTGGTTGGAGAACTGGTCGGATACGGAGGAGGTCGCGCTCGTCTGCGAGTCTCTCACCGCGTCGCCGAAGGACTGCGAGGTGGAGTAGGGGTAGTTGTTGCTGGTCGTGTAGGCGTCCACGACCCACTTCACCCGGCCGTCCACGATGGCCGGGTACGCCGTGGAGTCCACCGTGAGGTACGGGGCCACCTTGCGCACACGCTCCAGCGGATCGCGGTCATAGAGGATCTGTGATTCGGAGTTGACCGCGTCGGAGAGCATGAGGTCCATGGAGCTGAACTTCACGGCGTAGGCCAGCTTGTTGAAGAAGGAGCCGACGTTGGGTCCGCCGTCGCCGCTGAAGGTGTTGCGCACGTCCTCTCCCCCGTTGGAGGAGGCGGGGCGGTCCAGCTCGCGCGGAGCCCAGCCCTCCGGGCCGCCCACGATGGAGAAGTCCGGGGAACTCTGGCCAAAGTAGATGCGCGGCTCGTAGCTCTCGTCGCTGCCGAGGACGCCGGAGGAGGGGATGTTGCCGAGCATGAAGTCGGGGTCGCCCGCGCTCGTGACACGGTTGCCGTAAGCCGCCACCACGCCGTAGCCGTGCGTGTAGGTGATGTGCTTGTTGACCCAGGACGACGACGCCGTGTCACCCTGCGGGGCCAGCTCGCGGGCGGCGATCACGGTGTCCTGCACCTTGCCGTCCACCTTGTAGCGGTCGACGGCGAGGGTGCTGGGGAACTGGTAGTAGCCGCGCTGCTGCTGGATCTGCGCGAAGGCCGGGGAGACGATCGCCGGGTCGAGCAGGCGGATGTTGGTGGTGGTGGCGGTGTCCTTGTTGAGGGCGTTCTTCTGCGGGTTCAGCGTCGCGTCGTAGTCCTCGACCTTGACCTTGTCCAGGCCGTACGCCGCACGCGTCATGTCGATGTTGCGCTGGATGTACTCGCGCTCCATGGACTTCTGCGAAGGCTGCACCTTGAGCTGCTGGATCGCCGCCGGGTAGATCATGCCGGCCACGACCGCGACGACCACCATCATGGCCGCGCCGATGAGCGGCAGCCGCCAGCGGCCCATCGCCGCGCCGGCCACGAAGATCACGGCCACGACGATGGCGGCGATGGCCAGGATGGTCCGCGTGGGGATGACGGCATGGACATCGGTGAAGAGCGCGCCCGGCACACGGCCGGACTGGTTCAGCACCGTGTCGTAGCGGCCCAGCCAGAAGTTGGCGCCCTGCACCACGAGGAAGATCGCGACCGAGGCCGCCACCTGCCACGTCGCGGCGCGCGTGATGCTGAGGCCGCCGCGCTCTCGCAAGCGGATGCCGCCGAAGAGGTAGTTGGCGATGATGCCGGCCAGACCGCTGAAGATCAGCACCGACGTGACGAAGCCGAGTACCAGCTTCAGGAACGGCAGCGTCATGACGAAGAATCCCACGTCCAGGCCGAACTGCGGGTCGTTGGATCCGTAGGGCTGGCGGTGCAGGAAGAGCTGCACCGTCTGCCAACCGGAGGTGAGCGTGAGGGCCGCGAAGACGCCGATGATCGCCGGCACGAGGACCATGGCCAGCCGGCGCGCGGAGGAGACCTGCGCCTCGAAGCGGGCCAGCGGGTCCTCGGCGCGGTCGCCCGGCGCGTAGACGGGTCGATTGCGCCAGGCCAGGTGCAGCTGCAGCCAGACGGCGCCACCCATCAGCACCAAGCCGATGAAGAAGAGGACCACCTTGGTGAAGTTCTGCGTCCAGAAGACCGAACCGAAGCCGAGGTCGTCGAACCACAGGACGTCGGTGTAGACGTGCGCGAACAGCACGAAGGCGCCGACCAGCACCACGAGCCCGATCAGGGTGGGCACGAGGGGACCGACGCGGCGCCCCTCAGCACGTTCGGGCCGCTCACCGCCCGCGTCCTGTGGTGGGAAGGGAAAGCTGGGTCCGGTACTCACGCGAAGATCCTCTGGTCATCGACCTGCAACGAATGACCCTGGTCCGGGAAACGGCACCAGGGTGCTCTTCCTCATTGTGCCAGGTGCCACACGGCCCCGTCCCCCGCACCCTCCCGCTCCGCTACCGGCGTAGCCGCCCCGGCGGCGTCGGGCATCCGGGTGCCCGGCCCCAGGTGCGGGGCTGGCCGCTCAGCCGCAGCGCGGGAAGGCCGAGGCGTCCTTCCCCTTCCCCAGCGCGGTGAGCACGGTGCGGGCCTGGTGCAGCGTCGAGACGGAATAGACGTCCATGCCGCGCGGCACGCGGCCGCGCAGTTCTGCGCAATTGGCGCTCGGAGCCAGGAACACCGTGGCGCCGGCGCGCCGGGCCCCGACCACCTTCTGGGGGATGCCCCCGATGGCGCCCACCTGCCCGTCCTCCGTGACGGTCCCGGTGCCCGCGACGTGCAGCGAGCCGGCCAGGTTGCCAGGGGTGAGCTGGTCGATGAGTCCGAGCGCCATCATGGTGCCCGCCGAGGGACCTCCGATGTTCTCGATGCCGAAGGTGACCTCGAAGGGGAAGTCGTACCGCGTCGCCACGAAGATCCCCAGCGAGCGCTGGCCCGCGACCACGGCGACGCGCGCCGTCACGGCGCTGCGTGCCCCCTTGCGCAGCAGGCCCAGGCGGACCGTGTCCCCCGTGGAGTCCTGCACCGCCGACTTGAGCGAGTTCACGTCGGTGACGGGCTCGCCGTCCAGGCTCGTCACCACGTCGCCGGTCTTGAGCACGGCGTCGTTGGCCTTCGTCGCCAGGCCGGCCACCTCGGTGGTGCGGCCGAAGTCGATCCCGAGCTCGGTGAGGGCCGCCGCGACCGCGCTCTGCTGGGAGTCGGTCATCTCCACGGCGGACTGGGCGTCCTGTTCCTTCACCGTGACCCCGGCGGGGTACATGTACTCCTTGGGCACGATGTCCAGGTGCGGGTTCATCCACGCCCCGATGGTCTCGAAACCCGTGACGAAACGGCCCGGGCCGCCGGAGGCCGAGACCGTTGTCAGGTCCAGCGTGCTGGCGCTCGGGTACGTGGTGCGGCCGGAGACCTTCATGATGGTGCGCCCGTCCACCTCGCCCAGGGTGTTGATGGCCGGCCCCGGCCCCTCGATGACGTAGGGGGACAGACCCACCACCGCCAACACGGCCAGCAGTGCCGCCGTGACGGCCGTGCCCCTCATCCACCGTCGGGCAGAAGGAGTCTGGATGGTGGTGGTGTGCGGCACGTGATGCTCCCGGTGGGCGGCGCCGGTGGCGCCTGGATGGATTTCGGTGCCCGACGGCGGGCGCCCGGGCACCGCGCCACCCTACCGGCGGGCGCTGGGGGCGCGCTGTGCCGAAAGCGAACCGCGGGCCGGTTCGGGGCGGGCGCGGGTAGCGTTGGCGCCATGGCCGAGAACGATCAGCGACCCGATCCCGACGACGAGCAGCCCCAGGACCCCTTCTCCCAGCTGTTCGGTCAGTTCATGGGCGGCGCCACCCCGGGGCAGCCCGGCGGCGGCATGCCCGATCCCGCCTCGATGCAGGCGATGTTCTCACAGCTGCAGTCCTTCTTCGGGGCCATGGCCAGCGGCAACGACGGCTCCCCCGTGAACTGGACGCTCGCCAAGGACACGGCGCACCGCCAGCTCAAGGAGAGCCGCTCCGTCACGGCGGCAGAGGCACGCGACGTGGCCGAGGCGGCCGCGCTGGCGCAGCTCTGGCTGGACGCCTCCACCGACTTCGCCGACGCCGGCGGTCCCGTGCGCGCGCTCAGCCGCTCCGAGTGGGTGGACGCCTCGCTCCCCCAGTGGCAGGGGCTCGCCGAACCCGTGGCCCTCTCCGCCTCGAAGGCCGTGTCCGGGTCACTGGAGTCGCAATTGGGCGCCCAGCTCCCCCCGGAACTCGCCGGCTTCATGGGTCAGGCCGGCGGCATGCTTTCGTCCCTGGGCGGGGCCATGTTCGGCGCCCAGCTGGGCGGGGCCGTCGCCACGCTCGCGGCCGAGGTGCTCGGCGGGACGGACGCCGGCATCCCGCTCTCCGGGCGCGGCTTCGCCCTGGTTCCGCAGAACCTCGAGGCCTTCGGCGAGGGACTGAGCCAGCCTCGGCAGGAGGTCGTCCTGTACCTGGCGCTGCGCGAGGCCGCCCATGTGCGCCTCTTCCACGGGGCCCCCTGGTTGCAGGAACACGTGCTCGGGCTGGTCAAGGACTTCGCCTCCGGGATCACGATCGACACCTCCGCCATCCAGGAGAAACTCCAGGGCGTGGACCCCACGAGGCCCGAGGCCGTGGCCGAGCTCATGTCCGGTGGTCTCGTGGAGCCGAGTACCACGCCGCGGCAGAAGGAGGCGCTGGAGCGCCTCGAAACCACGTTGGCCCTCATCGAGGGCTGGGTGGACGTCGTCGTGACGGCGGCCTCGGCCAACCTGCCCGCAGCGCCGGCGCTGCGGGAGACGCTGCGGCGCCGCCGGGCCCTGGGTGGCCCGGGCGAGCAGGCCTTCGCCGGTCTCGTGGGCCTGCAGCTGCGGCCGCGCCGCGCCCGTGAGGCCTCGGCGCTCTGGGAGCTCATCGCCCAGGACCAGGGCATCGAGGCGCGCGACGCGCTCTGGGCGGAGGCCGGGCTGGTGCCCACCGCCGAGGACCTGGACGACCCGGCCGGGTTCAAGGCCCGCCGCGCCCTGCTCACGGCGAGCGAGGAGGACTTCGACGCCGCCATGGCCGCGTGGTTGGAGCCCAAGAAGCCCGCGTCCGAGGACGAGCAGGACGGCGGCGCCCCCTCGGCCTGAGGCGCAACGCGGCGGGGACGCCCGGGATCAGTCGATCTCGGCGTCCCCGCCGTCCTCGTTGCTGACCTCGGGATGCCCCGTGCCGTCGATGGAGGGCTGCGCGCCCCGGTCCTCCGCCCAGGAGACTCCGGCCAGGAAAGCCTTGGCCTCCGCCCAGCGCGGGAAGCGCCGTTCCCAAGACCTGAAGAGGGGTCCGTGGCCGTCGTCGGCCAGGAGGTGTGCCAGCTCGTGGACCAGGACGTAGTCCTGCACGTAGCGCGGCATGGACCGGAGGCGGTCGGAGAGCCGAATGGTGCGATCCAGCGGCGTGGTGGATCCCCAGCGCCGCTGCTGATTGCCCACCCAGCGCACCGACGAGGGCCGCGCCCGGCCCTCGAGGTGGGCGTCGCTCAGCTGGACGGCGCGGGTCTGGAGCTCGTCGTCCCCGCGGGGCGTCCTGGCCTTCTCCCGGCCGAGCATGCGCGTCAGCATAACCTCCACCCAGTGGGCCTCCTCGCGGGCGGAGAGCCGCGCGGGCAGCGAGACCACGGCCACGCCGTCCCGCCACGCTGCGCCCACGCTCTTGACCCTGCGCGTGGAACGTCTCACCCGGACCCGCAGTCCGTCCGGCCGCGTGAACTCGCGCTCGATGGTGGCCATGCCCGGTTCCCTCCTCCGCGGCCCCGCGGCCGCCGATGTCTGTTCCCCGACGCTACCCGGCGGTGCCGGGGGACCGTGCCTCCCCTCGGCGTGACGGTGGACAACCCGGCCTGTGGGGGACGCCCACGCTCTTGCCTGTGGACAACGCAAGGCGCGCCGCGCGGCACCGTGGCACGCTGAGCCGCAGGCCCGGCGCCGGTGTCGGACCCCAACACCTCGAGGGGGACATCATGAGAATCAATCCGGCATGGAGGGTTACCTTCCACGCACCGGACCGCGTCGTCCTGGGAAGCGGGACCGGCGCCGTGGAGCTCACGCACCTGGACGACGAGGACGCGAGGATGCTGCGGGCCCTGGCCACGGGTTCGCACGCCGGGCCCGTCCCACGCCCCCTCGGGCGCCTGATCGAGCCGGCCTTGGTGCCGCCGGGGCCGCCTCGCCCCTCCCCCGTTCCCGGCATGGCTGCCCACAGGCTGCGCATGGACGCCCTGCACTGGGACACCGCCTACGGTCCGCACGATGACGAACCGCTCGAGCGACGGTGGAAATCCACCGTGTGGATCTCGGGGCTCGACCGCTGCGGCATGGCCGTCGCCTTCGCCCTGGCCGCCGCGGGGACGGGGCGCTTCGCCGTGCGCGACGACGCCCCCGTGGCGCCCGAGGACCTCGGGACCACCCCGTTGAGGCTCCCCGAGCTCGGGTTGTCCAGGGGCCAGGCGCTCTCACGGCACCTGGAGCGGCTCCATCCCCACACCCACGTCCTGGCCCCCGTGCCGCTGCCCGAGGCGGTGCGCGGTGCCGACGCGGCGGTGATCGTGGCGCGGGACGGACTCTCCGAGGAGGACGCCGATCGCCTGGCCCGCGCCGCTGTGCCGGTGCTGCCCGTGGTCTTCCACGAGTCCGGTTTCCGGCTGGGCCCGCTGCATCATCCCGACGCCCCCGGGTGCGCCGCATGCCGGACGGACGCATGGCCACGGCTGCCGCGAGGCGAACGGTGGGGTGGCCCGCTCGCTCCGCCGGAGACGACCTCCGCTCTCGTCGCGGCCGCCCTGGCCGCCCAATCCGTGGCCATGGTGCTCGACGGCGTGAACTTGCCCGCCTGCGCGGATGGCGCCTTCGTGGGGACCCTGGGTTCAGGGGCCGTGTATTTCGAGCCCTTGCCCGCCGGGTGCCGGCACCGGGCGGTCGCCTAGGTGCCGGCTCGGACGGGCGGGGCGTCAGCGCAGATTCGCCAGCACCGACATGATGTCCTCGCCGAAGCGCTCCAGCTTGGACCGCCCGATCCCCGGCAACGAGAGGAGCTGCTGCGGCGTGCGCGGCATCTCCTCGGCGATGGCCATGAGCGTGGCGTCCGTCAGGATCACGAAGGCCGGCATCCCGGCCTCCTTCGCCGCTCCCCCGCGCCACTCGCGCAGCGCCTCGAACACGGCCTCGTCGTAGCCTGCCGGGCACGTGGAACACCGGCGCAGCTTGCGCTCCGCCGGGGTGTTCAGCACCTCCCCGCAGACCCGGCACCGCGTGGGAGCGGCGGCCTTGCGGCGCTTCTCCCCCCGCTGCTCGTCCATGCGCTCGGCCGCCGTCGCCGGGGCGATGCCGGCCAGGAAGCGCGTCCGGCGCCGCCGACCGCGCCCTCCCGAGGTCCGCGACAGCGACCAGCTCAGCACCAGGTGCTTGCGGGCGCGCGTCACGCCCACGTAGAAGAGCCGCCGTTCCTCGTCCACGTCAGCCTGGGTCTCGGCGAAGGAGATGGGCATGAGCCCCTCGGACAATCCGGCCAGGAAGACCGCGTCCCACTCCAGGCCCTTCGAGGCGTGCAGGGACGCGAGCGTGACCCCCTCCACGACGGGCGCGTGCGACGTCGCGGCCCGCGCCTCGAGCTCGGCGGCGAGGGCGGCCATGGTGAGTCGTTCGCCGTCGGGCAGGGCGGAATCCAACTCGTCGGCGAGCGCCACGAGCGCGGAAAGCGACTCCCAGCGCTCGCGCACGGCGCCCGCCGCCGTCGGCGCGGCGCTCTGCCAGCCCAGCGAGGAAAGCAGGTCTCGCGCGAGCGGTGCAGCGGCCTCGAGCGGCGCGTTCCGGGCGGAGGAACGGATCTGGGCCAGGGCCTCGCGCACCTCGCGGCGCTGGAAGAAGCGCTCGGCTCCTCGCAGCTGGTAGCCGATCCCGCCGGAGGAGAGCGCGCGTTCGATCGCCTCGGACTGCCCGTTAGTGCGGTAGAGCACGGCGATGTCTCGCAGCCTCACTCCCTCTCGCGCCAGGGCGGCGATGCGCTGGGCGATGAAGGCGGCCTCGGCCTCGTCGTCCGACAGCTCGTGGAACTCGGGATCGGGGCCGGTGGGCCGCTGGGCCACGAGTTCCAGCGGCTGCGCCCACACGGTCCCGCGCTGCTCCAAACCACGCTCGGGGCGCCGGGAGGCGAGCAGACGGTTGGCCAGGTGCACCACCTGGGGCGTGGAGCGGTAGTCACGCACCAGGTGCACCTCGCGGGCGGTGGGGTGCACTCGGGTGAACTCGAGCAGGTGACGCGGCGTGGCCCCCGTGAAGGAGTAGATGGTCTGCCCGGGGTCCCCGACGACGCACAACTCCTCGCGGCCACCGACCCAGAGGTCCAAGAGCCGTTGTTGCAGCGGCGAGACGTCCTGGTACTCGTCCACCGTGAAGTGGCGGTACTGCGAGCGCACCTGGGCCGCGACCTTCTCGTCGTCCTCCAGGATGCCGACGGTCAGCAGCAGGACATCCTCGAAGTCGATGAGGCCGCGGTCGTTCTTGACGTCCTCGTAGCCCTGGTACACCCTGGCCAGGGCGTGATGGTCCAGTTCGCCCACGGGGTCGCGGCGGATGGACGGCGCCGCGTACGTCTCCGGTGTGAGCATGGAGACCTTGGCCCACTCGATCTCCCCGGCGAGGTCCCGCAGCGTGGCACGGTCGGCGGGCAGCCGCAAGCGGCGCGCCGCCTCGGCCACCAGCGGGGCCTTGTGATCCACGAGGTTGGGCAGCAGCCCGCCCACCGACTGCGGCCAGAAGTACTGCAGCTGACGCAGAGCCGCGGCGTGGAAGGTGTGGGCCTGCACGCCGGCGGCGCCGAGTCCGCGCAGGCGGGTGCGCATCTCCGCGGCCGCCCTGGCGGTAAAGGTCACCGCGAGCACCTGCTGCGGCACGTACTCCCCCGCGACCACGCCGTGGGCGATCCGGCTCGTGATGGCCCGCGTCTTGCCCGTGCCGGCGCCGGCGATGACGCACAGTGCGCCGTGCAGCGTGCTGGCGACCTCGAGCTGCTCCGCGTCCAGGCCGCTCAGGATCCGCTCGCTCGCCTGGCTCACTTCTGCCCGCCCGTCGCCGCCCCGGTGCCCGACGCCGCTGCCGCCGGCTCCGTGCCCCGTGACGCCTGGGGCGACGTCCCCGGCTCCGGGAGCTCTCCTCCGTACCAGCCGCGCAGCAGCGCACCGGCCACGGAGACGTCGCCGGGGACCCCGATGCGCCCCGAGGCCACCTCCCGCGCCAGCTCCTGGCGCGTGAACCAGCGCGTGGACAGGATCTCCTCGCCGTCCGGCACGGTGCGCGTGGACAGGGCCCTCGCGGTGAAGCCGAGCATGAGGGAGGCCGGGAACGGCCACGGTTGCGAGGCCACGTAGACCGGATCGGCCAGGCTCACCCCCGCTTCCTCTCCCGCCTCGCGCAGCACGGCCTCCTCGAGGCTCTCGCCCGGCTCCACGAAACCGGCGAACAGGGAATAACGCGAGCCGCCCCAGGCCGCGTTGGCCCCCAACAGCACGCGGTCGTCGTCGTCCGTGATGAGCACGATCACCGCGGGGTCGGTGCGGGGGAAGTGCTCGGTCCCCTCCGCCGTGCACCGGCGCACCCACCCGGCGTCGATCACCTCGTTGGGCGCGCCGCACCTGGCGCAATAGGCGCTGACGGAATGCCAGTGCGTCACCGCCACAGCCTGGGTGAACAAGGCGGCCTCGTCCCGCGAGAGCTCCTTGCCGACCTCGCGCAGCCCCGCGGCGTGGCCCCAGGACTCCCAGCCCTCCGGTTCCTCGGAGAAGGCCGCGGCGACCCAGCTCGTCCCCCCGACGCGCCCCAGCCACACGAGCGATGCAGCGCCGCCCAGCGCATCCCCCAGCTGTTCCACGGTGAGCCCCGCGAGCGCGGCGCCGCGCACCGGCGTGGCGGCCTTGAACAGCGGGAGCACGCGGGTGGTGGGGTCCGCGAGCGCGGCGTCCAGCCATCCCTGCTTGCGCCGGTCCTCCCCGCCCCGGTCGACCGCGCCGCCGGTGAGGCACAGGGGAGCCAGGGTGAAGGAGCGAAGGGAGTCAGTCATGCCCTCCACGGTAGTCGCCCCGGCCGTCACTTCGCGGGTGCCGCCAGCCACCCCGAGGACGGGGACGGGCCGGTGCGGGACGGATGCCTCCGGGAGCGGGGGCGCGCCCCGAGCTGCGACGCGCCGGGCCTCAAGCGAGCGCGTGGGGCGGGTGCGCACGTACCGTGGGGGACGTGAAACGCTCCCCCCTCGATCTCGCCGCCGTGGCCACCGCCGCCATCCCCGGCCTCAGCGCCGCCCGCGTGGGCTGGCTGCCGGACGATCGGGAGGACTTCGACTCGGCCATCGTCATCGACACGCAAGGCGGCCGCTGGCGCGTGCGCAGCCCCAAGCACGCCGACGCGAGCCTGCGCCTCGAGACCGAGCTGCGCGCGCTCGGCGGTCTTTCGCCCGCCGTGCGCGCCACGCTGCCCTTCGCCGTGCCGTCGGTCGCCGGCACGGTGCGCCGTGGCGAGCTGAAGACCTTCGTCTACCACCACCTCGACGGCCACGTGCTCGGCCTCGACGAGCTCTCCTCCTCCGATCTGACGGCCCAGCTGGGCCGGGCGATCGCCGCGATCCACGCCACGGCGCCGGACACGGTGGAACGGGCCGGCCTGTCCTCCGAGACCGCGGAGGAGTACCGCCGCGCGCGGCTCTCCGAGTTGGACCACGCGGCCACGAGCGGCAAGGTCCCCTCCCGCCTGCTGCGCCGCTGGGAGGCGGCCATGGAGGACGTCTCGCTGTGGCGTTTCAACGCCACGGTGGTGCACGGCGACCTCCACGAGGAGCAGATCTTCGTCCACGAGGGCCGGCTCGTGGCCGTCACCGGCTGGTCCGACCTCCACGTGGGTGATCCCGCCGAAGACCTCGCATGGCTCCTGGCGCTGGACGATCAGCGCGTCATCGACGCCGTCGTGGAGTCCTACAGTTCCTGGCGTGGGGACAAGGCCGACCCCCACCTCATGAAGCGGGCCACGCTCGCGGCGGAGTTCGCGTTGGCCCGTTGGCTCTCCCGCGCCGTCACCAGGGGTGACGCGGCGCGGGTCGCGGAGGCGGTGGGCCTCCTGGAGGAACTGGACGCCAATCTGCGCGAACTGGGCGACAGGCCCATCGGCCTCGTCGAGGCCGGCCCCTCCCCGAGCACGCCCCCCGCTGCGGGCGACGACGCCGCGCCGGAGACCTCCGCCCCGGCGGCGGAGCCCGTCGTCGAGCTGCCCGACGACGCGCCGGCCCCCGGGGCGACCCCGGCCGGCACCGCTCCGGTCGGCACCCAGGACGAGACACCGGCCGTCACGACCGCCGCAGCGGCCGCACCGGCCGAGGAACCGGCAAAGGACCCGGCGGAGGACTCCCTGAAGGAAGCTGCGCCATCCCTGGACGACGCCCCGACCGGCGAGGCCACCACCAGCGTCGAGGACGACGACGCCGACGCCGTCATCACTGACGCCGACGCAGCGGAGCCCGCCACCGACGCGATCCCCGTGATCACGCCGCCCGCGGCGGATCCTGAGCCGCCGACGGACGCGATCCCGACCGTCGCCGCCAACCGGGACGGCCGATCGGACCGGGCGTCGTCGTCCGCACCGCAGGAGTCCGGCGCGCAGAAGGAGTCCCCGCAGGAAGCGACCGCCCCGGACGAGTCGGAAGAGGACAAGGCGGAGGAGAAGGACGACCCGGCCTCCTGAGCCGCCAGCTCAGGCCTCGGCGAAGAGGCCCGAGATGAGCTCCTCCAGGGCGGCAGCGTCATCGAGCCGCTCTGGACGCACGGTACGCCCGTCGTTGACGTAGAAGAACGCGGCGTCGATGTCCTCGAGCGCCACGCCGTGCAGGCGGGACCAGGCCAGGCGGTAGACCGCCAGCTGCAGCGCCTTACGCGGCAGCTCGGCCGCCGTCGGGACCCGGCCCGTCTTCCAGTCCACGAGATCCCATCGCCCGTCCTCGGTGCGGAAGACCGCGTCGATGCGGCCGCGCACGCTGACGGGTCCGATCCGCGTCTCCACCGGCGCTTCCACGAACACCGGCGTCCGGTGCGCCCACTCCGAGGCCAGGAAGCGCTCCCGCAGGCCGTCCAGGACCGGCCCGTCCACGGCTTCGACGTCGGCGTAGAGCTCGGTGTCGTCCAGGTCGAACATCCCGACTCGTCCGTAGTGCTCCTCCACCCAGGCGTGGAACACCGTGCCCTGCCTGGCGGCGACGCCGGGGCGGTGGGGCACCGGCCTGCGCAGGTCGCGCTCCACGGCCTCCCTGTCGTCGGCGGCCTCCACGAAGAGCGAGGCGCGCACGTGGCTCGGCGGAACCAACGGTTCCACCCTCCCCGCCTCGGCCCGCTCCACGAGCAACTGCCTGGCCTCCTTGTCCCACGCCGCGCCGTCCTCGGTGCGGGGCTCCGGCACGGCCGCTCCCGAGAGCAGCGCGGCACGCAGCTCGGCGACGTCCGCTGCGGCGGCCTCCATGGCCGGGCGGCGCGAGTGTGCGGGCGGCTTGGGCTCGGCGTCGTCACGCGTCAGCGTGGGGCCGGCCAGCGGATCGTAGGGCCACTCCCCCCGCACGGTGACGCCGGCCTGGGGGTTCTCCTGGGGCAGTTCGTCGTCGGCCACCCACGGCCCGCGTTCGGCGAGCGGGGCGCCGGCGCCGGTCTCCCCCAGGAAAGGCAGCAAGTCGGTGAAGAAGGGCGAGGGGGCCACCGGCTCCTTGTTCAGGCCCGTGAAGTGCGTCGCGGAGCACCAGAGCAGGCCGCGGCCGCGGGTGAGGGCCACGTAGGCCAGCCGGCGCTCCTCGCGCTCGGCGTGGCGTTCCACCTCGTGACGGTAGCCCTCCGTGACCTCGCCGGTCTTGGGGTCCTTAAGCCCCTCCTCGAGGATCGTCAGCTCCCGCTGGTGCTCGGCGAGCGCGGCGGGATCGTCGAGCGCCGAGAATTGCGGCAGCTCGTCGCGGTCGCCGCGGAACGGCCACGGCAGTTCGGAGGCCCCCTTGGTCCACCTCGTCACGTTCGAGGACGGGAAGGTCCCGCGATTCATGGCCGGCACGGCCACGATGTCCCATTCGAGCCCCTTGGAGGCGTGCACGGTCAGCAGCTGCACGGTGCCGTCCACGGCGGGCTCGGGGAGGGTCGCGAGTCCGCCCTCCTTCTCCGTGGCCGCGTCCAACCATTCCAGGAAGGTCGTGACGTCCGGCGCGTCGTCGCCGCCGTCGAATTGGGCCACGACCTCCGCGAAGGCGTCGAGGTGTCGCCGCGCCGCATGCTCGTCCGAGCCGGGCTTGGCCGCCAGCTCCACGTCGATGCCGAGGGTGCGCTCGATCTCGGCGATGAGCAGCGAGAGTTCCTCGCCCACGAGCAGGCGCAGGCGGCGCAACTCGTCCCGCAGGCGGGCCAGGCGGGCGTGCGCCACCTCGCCGAGCACGCGGCCCTCGCCGCTGGTCCAGCCGGGGCGCGGCAGGTTTTCCAACGCCTCGATGAGGCTCGGCCTCTCGATGACCTCCGGCCCATCCGCGTGGCCGCGGTCCTCGGCCCGGCTGCCGTCCGGGGCCTCGAAGTCGGGAGCGGAGAGCGTGCGGGCCGCCGCGGCGCGTCGCCTGGCGCGGAACTCCGCGTAATCGGCCAGCGCCATGAGGTCCGCGGGGCCGATCCGCCAGCGGGCACCCGCCAGCAGCCGCATGAGCGCGTCGGAGCGACCCGGATCGGAGACCGCGCGCAGCGTCGCGACGATGTCCTGCACCTCCGGCGTTGACAACAGACCGCCCAGCCCCACGACCTCGACCGGAACACCGCGCTCTCGCAGCTCCCGGGCGACGGGCTCCATCGTGGCGCGCTTGCGTGTCAGGACGGCGACGCTGGGCCACCGCCCGTGCTCCGCGTGGTAGGCGTCGCGTTCCTCGACGAGGAAGTCGGCGAGCGCCTCGGCTTCCTCGCGCGAGGTCGCCAGCCGCGCCAACACCACGCGGCCGCGCGTGGCGCCGGGTCGCGGGGAGAGCTCCGGCACGCTCAGCCGGGCGGGTCGGGGCAGCGTCACGGTCCGCGGCCCGGCCTCGCCTGCCCCGTCCCGCTCTTCACCGCCGGCCTCCGGGCCGTGCCCGACGGCGTGGGGTTCCGCCCCGGCGTCGGGCGCGGCAACGGCGCCGGGCTGGACAGCTGCACCGGGCCGGGCCACGGCGTCGGACGCGGAGGCCCCGGCCGCCCCGCCCAGCGGTCCGCGGCCGCTGATGGGGGCGGAGACGGCGTTCGCCATGGCCAGGAGGCTCACGTCGTTGCGCCAGGCCACGCTCAGCTCGAGCCGGGGAGCGGGGCGAAGCACTCCGTCCGGCCCGGCCGCGGCGAAGCGCTCCCGGAAGGAGGCCAACTGGCCGGCCGAGGCGCCGCGGAAGCCGTAGATGGACTGGTTGGGGTCTCCCACCGCGGTGACGGCGTGGCGGCCGTCGGCGAAGAGCCGGGCGAAGAGCTCGATCTGGGCGTGGGAGGTGTCCTGGAACTCGTCCAGAAGCACCACCTTGTACCGGGCACGGTAGGCCGCCGCGACCTCCGGGCGGGCGGCCAGGCGAGCGCCGAAGGCGACGAGGTCTCCGTAGTCCATGACGCCGCGCCGGCGCTTGGCCGCCTCGTAGTCCGCGGCCAGGCGGGCCACCACGGCCCTGGCGCGCAGCGTGCCGAGCAACGGCGAAGGCTTGGTGGTGCGGGCCGTGGCGCCGAGCGGCATCTCCTCGATGTCGGCCGCGCGGTCCAGGAGCCACTCGACCGTGTCGGCCGGGTCGACCAGGTGTTCGGAGGCCTGCCCCGCGTAGGCGACGACCGCGTCCACGAGGGTGGAGCGGGCGGGCAGGTCGTGGTGGTCGCCGTCGAAGGCGTCCACCACGCGGGTGGCCAGCTGCCAGCACTGGGCCGGCCCCCACAGCGGGGCGTCGGGTTCCAGCCCGATCCGCATGCCGTGCTCGGCCACGAGCGTGTTCGCGAAGGAGTGGTACGTGGACACGGCGGGTTCCATGGCGGCGTCGGCCTCCTCCGCGCCGACGGGCAGCCCCGCCGCGCGCAGCTTGGCCAGGTGGGAACGCAGGCGCGCCGCCAGCTCGCCTGCCGCCTTGCGGGTGAAGGTCACGCCCAGGATCTCCTCGGGCCGGGCCAGGCCGTTGGCCACGAGCCACACCACGCGGTCGGCCATGGTGGCCGTCTTCCCCGAGCCGGCGCCCGCGACGACGAGCAGCGGCCCCAGGCCCGAGGTGATGACCTCGGCCTGCTGGCTCGTGGGCTCGTGATTGCCGAGGGCGAGGGCCAGGGCCCCGGGATCGGCGACGTTCACCTGGGGCGCGGTGCTGGTATCGCTCATGACGTCCTGTCTCGTGGTGCTCAGCGATTCGTCCTGCGTCCCGCTCACGGCTCCGTCACCTGCCGCCCCGCGTCGCAGACGGGACAGGCGCCCGGCAGGACGCAGCGGAAGGTGCTCCCCTCGTGGAGCGCCGCGAAGTCCGCGGCCGCCATGAGCCCGGCCGCGTCGTGGACCAGGGGGGTGGCCCAGTCCTCCTCCCCCAGCCCGGCCTGGCCCATGACCGAGACCTTGACGGTCTCCTTGCCCAGGGCCACGAGGGCGGCGCCGGCGGGTTCCCCCGCCAGGCGGAGCCGTCCAGGGCCGTCACCCTCCAGATCGGCGAGCGCTCCGGCGCGGATGGCCGCCTGGTAGGTGCCCAGCTGCGGGTGCCGCTCGGTCTCGGCCCTGGTGGGCAGCACCCTGCCTGTCTTGAGGTCGATCACGTAGGGGCGCCCGTCCTCGTCCGCCTCGACACGGTCCATGGACCCGGTCAGGCGGACGGGGTGTTCCCCCTCCGAGCGCGCGTCGAGATCCACGGAGAAGCCACGCTCCAGTCCCACGGCCGTGCGCTTGGCCCCCGCGACGAGCGCGTAGTACTGGGCCAGGCGGTGCATCATGCCCTCGGCCCGTTCGCGTTCCCGCGCGCCCTCCCAGTTCTCCGGCAGCTCCAGCTCGTGCCAGCGCCGCGCCAGGGCCGCGAGGAGTTCCTCCTCGCCTGCGGTCGGCAGCGCCTCGGCGACGGAGTGCACCAGGGTGCCGAGGCTGCGGGCCAGGTCGGCGGCCGGGGTTCCGCCCGCGGCCCCGATGAACCAGTTCAGGGGCGAGGAAAGCACGGCCTCCACCTTGGAGGGCGAGACCCGGACCCTGGCGCCGTCCGCCACCACCGGATCGGTGCTGGACAGGGGTGCGAGCCCCCACCAACCGGCCGGGTCCGCGCCGGGCACGGGAGGCCGCGCCAACGAGAGCAGGGCCAGGACCCCCGCGGCATCCGCGGCGAGTTCGGGCGAGGGAACCACTTCCACGGTGCGGCGCAGCAGGGCAGTCAGGGTGGGCAGCGTGCGCGGGCGCGGCACCTTGATGACGGCGAGCTCCTCGCTGTGGTCCCCGCGCACCAATTCCAGGAAGGAGGAGGGCGTGTTGTCCTCGTCCGCCACCGCCACGAGGTGCAGGGCGCGCGCGGCGCGGGAGATGGCCACCAGGAACTGACGCAGCTCGTCCTCCCTGACGAGGCGCAGCTTCTGGGAGACCGAGGAGGAGAGCAGAGCGGCCGGCCCGTGTTCAAGGACCGTGACGAGGTCATCGGAGCGCAGCAGCTGGCCGCGCAGGCCCGTGCTCGGCCAGAGCCCCTCCTGCAGACCAGTGACGATGACGGTGTCGAACTCCAGCCCGGCGGCCGCCGCCGGGGTGAGGACGTGCACGCGGCCACCCGCCGAGCCGGTCGTGGCGAGCGAGTCCATGGGCAGGTCCTGCCCGCGCACGTGCTCGATGAAGCGCGCCACGCCCGCGCCGGGGAACTGGTCCCCGAAGCGTTCGGCGGCCTGGAAGAGGGCCATGACGGCGTCCAGGTCGCGGTGCCCCCGGTCGGAGCGCAGCCCGCGCTCGGACAGGGCCTGCGTGCGCCAACGCTCGGCGACGCCGGCCGCCTCCCACACGGCCCACAGCGCGGTGGACGCCGTGTGCTCTCCGGCCAGGTGGGCGCGCGCCGCGTCCAGCATGAGCACCAGGCGGTAAGCGGGCAGGGCCACGGGGCCTATAGCCGCCAGCGCGGAGGCGCGGTCCCCCTCGGAGCCCGGGGCGTCGCCGTCGAGCAGGGCCGCGATGAGGGCCGTGGAGCCGCGTTCCCCGCCGGCCAGGCGCTCCTCGGCGAGCAGCCGCTGGCGCAGCGAGCGGATGTCCAGGCTCGTGGCGCGGCCGTACGGTCCCATGAGCAGGGACTCCACGAGCGCGGCGGCGCTCAAGGCGCCCCTCGTGTCCCGGTGGCGGGGACCGGGCTCGGTCGCGGCGAGCTCCAGGATCCGCAGCAGCGGGGCGACGGCGGCCTCGTCCCGCAGGGCGATCTCGACGGGCGGCACCTCGGTGGAGATGCCGTCCAGCCCCAGCGCGCGGGCCACGGCCCTCACCTGTGAGCCGCTGCGGACCAGGACCGCGATGCGTTCGTACGGCACGCCGTGCTCCAGGTGCGCTTCCAGGACGTGCCTGGACACCAGGCGGTCGGCCTGCGACGGCGAGGCCACGAGCGCAACGTCCAGGACGGCGCGGGGCGCGGGGTCGTCCCCCTGCCCGACGCCGGATGCGTCCTCCCAGCGTCGGCCCACCTCCCCGAGCGGGGAGGGGATGCGCCGGGCGACCCGACGGACGGCCGCGCCGAGCGGGCCGGGAAGGCGGTGGTTGGTGCGCAGCTCGATGACGGGGGCGTCCCCGTCCGCGAGCGTGGCGCGCACCAGGTCCGGCCTGGCGCCGCGGAAGCCCTGGACCGCGATGTCCGGCGCGGCGAGCAGCACGGCGTCCCGGCCCCGGGCCAGGCGTTGGACCAGGGCGTGTTGTGAGGGGGTGGCCTCCTGCAAGTCGTCGACGACCAGGAGGGAGAGCCTCTCGTCTTCCGCCTGGGCGAGCGAGGGGTGTTCCGTCAACAGGCGCAGGGCCGTGGCCACCAGCTCGGCCGGTTCGAACGCCTCCGGGCTGCCCAGCGCGGCGACGTCGGCGTACTCGGTCTGGAAGGCCGCGGCCGCGGCCCAGACCGGGACGCCGCAGGCGTGCGAGAGCTCGGCGATGCGGTCCGGGGTGGCCCCGTGCTCGGCCGCGCGGTCCAGGAACTCGCGGACCTCCCGCCGGAAGCCTCGGGTACCCACGGCGTCGCCGAGCTCGTCCGGCCAGTCCGGACCGGCCAGCCCGGCCGCGTGCCCGCGCAGGATCTCGCCGACCAAGGCGTCTTGCTCCGGGCCGGACAGCAGGCGCGGCGGCCGCGTCACGAGGGGAAGCAGCCCGGCGGCGCGCGCGCGTCGGACCAGATCGAAGGCGTAGGCGGAGTACGTGCGCACCACGGGTTCTGAGAAGGTGACGCCGGAGCGCAGGGCCAGCTCGTCACGCAGCCGTTCAGCGGCGACGCGGCTGGGGACGAGCACCAGGATGGCCGCCGGCGCCGTACCGCGCGAGAGCCGGTCGATGACCAGGTCGGTCGCCAGAGTGGATTTGCCCGTGCCCGGCCCGCCCACCACGAGGCGAGGGCCGTGGCCCGGCGCGCTCAGCCCGGGCGGCAGGGTTCGATGCGTCGACTCACTCACGCATCCATCTCATCATCCGGGGCCGACAGTTCGCTCACGCGGGCCTCCACGGCGGCGAGTTCGGCGGCCGTCGGGACCCAGAAGGCGCCCGCGGCGACGCCGCGATCGTTCCTGGGCGTGCCCTCGTCGTCCCAGTGGGGCAGGGCCCGCAGGCGCAGGGACTCAGGGTAGCCGCCGTCCGCGCGCACCATGCGCCACCAGGGCAGGCCGTCCGGTGCTCGCCGCATGGCGGCCGCCGGCCTGCGCGGCGTGTTCAGCCCCAGCAGCGAGGCCACCGCGCCGTAGCTCGTGACTCGACCGGTCGGCACCGCCTCCAGGACGCGGTAGACGGCCTCGTCGACGGACTCGGGGTCGGGGAAGTGGGGCACCGGATCAGGGTAGCCCGGGGACGACGTAGCCGGATTTCAGGACGAGGTCGCTCGATGCCTTCCGCTTCGAGGCCACCAGGACGTTCGGCAGCGTTCCGCGCATCAGCCCGGCCTCGGAAAGCGCGAGGTCGGAGATCTCCGCGACCCTCACATCGGGCAGGACGGCCACCGCTCGGCCGCCGGACGGCGAAGTGAGAGAAACCCCGAGCGCCCGCCGGGCAAAACGGTCGGCGGTGGTGCAGGTGGAGCCGGCCGCCCCGCCCTCGATGACCACCACGAGGCACAATTGCCCCTCCTTGTCGAGGCCGACGTAGCTCGTGACCCCCTTCGCGGTGTCCACGATCCGCACCGAAGGGGGCACCACGCCGTGATCGCCAACGTCGCCCAGATTCACCGCCTTGTTCGGCACGTCCGACTGGCGTTGCGGCCGCAGGAGCGCCGCGATACCCAAGTCCTCGACGCCCACGCGTCGGGGGGACTCGATGACCGACGGGGCCGGCGCTGGGTCAAGGGCGGTCGGTGACACGGTGGCGTCTTCCGTGTGCGGTGACGTGCAGGCGCTCAGAAGGAGGACTCCGACTGCCAACCCCACGGCCACCGTGCGGCATTGCCTCATGGCGTTCTCCCTCAGCCCGACGCGATCTTCGGTGACATCAGTCTATGCACACGGGCGTCGCCCGCGGTCACGAACTCGTCTTCGCGACCGGGCGCCGCATCACGAAGGGGTCACAACGAGAAGCGTTCTCGATCTGGGCGGCGAGACCGCCTGGAAGCAGATGAACTCTGCTCACTCGCCGCCTGCGCGTGCGGCCCCGCGGGCGGCTCTTCGATTGACCCTCTCGAAGTGGACCCACGCGGCGACACCCAAGACCATGACATTGATGATCGCCGCGCCCACCACTCCGAGGAACCATCGCGTCGCGTGGGGGTCCGGAAGAAGGAACACGACGCAGGCCAAGATCGTCAGAACTGGTGCCAATAGCAATGAGGGTCGGCATGCCTTGACCTTCCACCAATCGGACGCGGTCCATATTCCCCAAGACAGTGTCTCGTTGCGCCGTCTCTTCGTCATGGCATCAACCGCCTCGCCGTCATCACCAGTCTAGGATCAGTGCCGATTCTCTCCGTGCCGCGGATGGCGTGGTCCCCGTATCGGTCGTCAGCGGCCACGGGTCCACGCCCATTGCTGGATGTCTCGGGATCGAGTGCGGTCGACAGACCACCCAATAGGCCGCGCTCGAACAACCCGGATTCGCGATGTCGGAGCCAATGCCGTGACACACCGACGACATGTTGTCGCGTGAACGGTCTCAGGAGCGCCGCGAACACCACATGCTGTCTTTTCAATGTTGAACTTCCCGTGCGGCTGAAGTTGGCTCATCCTGGCACGTTCGTGTTCCCTTCGATACCCCGGCCCTCGGTTGAGAGGCTGTCGCCCCTGCGCGATACCGTGAAGCCATGGCACAGAACACCCCCGCTCAGGACCCGCTTCCCCTCGAGGACGAGGGCGCCGTCGCCTGGCACGAGCTGCCCCGGGCGGCCTTCGACCTCGAGACCACGGGCAGGGACCCGCACACCGCCCGCATCGTCACCGCATCGGTCGTGATCGTCAACGGCCGCAACGAGCTGCTCCAGCACCACGAGTGGCTCGTTGATCCCGGCGTCGAGATCCCCGAGGAAGCCGCCGCCATCCACGGAGTCAGCACCCAGAAGGCCCGCGCCGAGGGGCGCGACGCCGCGGAGGCCACGGCGGAGATCGCCGCCCTCCTGGGGGACCTCTTCCAGACCATGCCCGTCATGGCGTTCAACGCCACCTACGACTTCACGGTCCTGGACGCCGAGTCCCGCCGCCACGGCGTCGCGCCCATCACGCCCTCCCCCGTGATCGACCCGCTCGTCCTGGACCGCGCCGTGGACCGCTACCGCCGCGGCAAGCGCACCCTGACGGCCATGGCCGAGTTCTACGGCGTCTCCCTCGTCGACGCGCACACCTCCGCGGCGGACGCCCTGGCCACCATCGGGGTGGCGGACGCGATCGCCCGCCGCTACCCGCGCCAGATCCAGGTGGATCCCCTGCAACTGCACGACGCCCAGAGGGGATGGCACCGCGCGTGGGCGGAGAACTTCCAGGACTTCCTGCGCCGCAAGGACCCCTCGGCCGTCGTCGACGCGGCCTGGCCGCGGGCCGAGGGCTGAACGTCGGCGCGGTGACGCCGCACACCTCGTGACGCCCCGTGACGCTTGCCACCCCGCCGAAACGGCGGGGTGGCAAGCGAGGCGACCACACTCCGTCGGGCATTTGTTCGGCGAAAGTGCCTCGCTGCGCGCAATGCACCGCCGCAAGGCGGCTTGAAGCGCCCACTTGACGCACGATCGTCGATGCATGCGCCTATTCGGTCGATGATATTCGGTCGTGGTTCACTGGCAGGTGGTTCACCCACCCGCGAGAAGAGGACCACGCACCCGTGATCACCGTTTCCCACCTGAGTAAGGAGTTCGTCTCCGCGGGGCGCAACGTGCGCGCCCTCGAAGACGTCTCCCTCACCGTTCCCGACGCCGAGATCCACGGCATCGTGGGCCAGTCCGGCGCCGGTAAATCCACGCTGGTGCGTTGCCTGACCCTGCTGGAGACCCCCTCCTCCGGGACCGTGACGATCAACGGTGAGGACGTCGCGGCGCTGACGGGTGCGCAGCTGCAGCAGGCCCGCCGCCGCATCGGGCTGGTCTTCCAACACGCCAACCTCTTCGACGCGCGCACCGCGCTCGACAACGTGGCCTACCCCCTGGAGATCGCGGGCGTCTCCCGTTCCGAGCGCCGTGCCAAGGCCTCCGAACTCCTGGAGCTGGTGGGGCTCAAGGGCACCGAGAAGGCCTACCCCGCCCAGCTCTCCGGCGGTCAGAAGCAGCGCGTCGGCATCGCCCGCGCCCTCGCCGCCGAGCCCTCCGTGCTGCTGTGCGACGAGCCCACCTCCGCGCTGGACCCCGCCTCCACGGCCGAGGTCCTGCAGCTCATCAAGGACGTGCGCGACCGCCTCGGCCTGACCGTCCTGGTCATCACGCACGAGATGAGCGTCGTCAAGACCCTGTGCGACTCGGTCTCCCTGCTCCAGTCCGGCTCCATCGTGGAATCCGGATCGGTCGAGGACGTCGTGGCGTCCAACGGCCAGCTCACCCGCCAGCTGGTGCCGCTGCCTGACCTCTCTGTCACGCCCGTGCGCCCCGGCGAGACCGCGCTCGACGTCCTCGCGGTGGGCGACGCCGTGGACCGCCCCTTCGTGGCCGAGGCCTCCCGCGTCGTCGGCACCGACCTCCCCGTCCTGGCCGGCAGCATCGAGACCCTGGCCGGCGGACGCGTCTCGCGCCTGCGCATCGCGCTCCCCGCGGGCGCCGACGTGGACGCGGTCCGCGCCGCCCTCGTGGGGCACGGCGCCCAGGTCTCCGCCCCGCTCGCCGCGACGACCGACGGCGAGGTGGCCGCATGAGCGCCGCGATCCTTGGCCACGCCCTGACGAGCCCCGCCGCGACCGTCGCCGCGCCGGCCGCCTCCGAGTTCTGGGCGCCCCTGCGGAGCAAGGGGATCTGGAAGGCGATCTGGACGGCCTTCGGCGAGACCATGACCATGGTCGTCGTCTCCGGCATCGCCACCGTCATCGTGGGCCTGGTGCTGGGCGTGCTGCTCTGGGCCGGCGCCCGCGGCGGCATCCTGCCCAAGTGGTTGGACACCGTGGTCAACGTGGTCCTCTCCTGGATCATCGTCAACATCACGCGTTCCATCCCCTACGCCATCCTCATGCTGACGCTGATCCCGTTCACGCGCATCCTGGTCGGCACCTCGATTGGCCCCCTGGCCGCCACGGTGGCCCTCTCCATCGGCACCATTCCGTTCTTCGCGCGGCTCGTCGAGTCCGCGCTGCGCGAGGTGGACCGCGGCAAGCTGGACGCCGCCGCCGTCATGGGCTCCTCCCGCTGGCAGCTCATCACCAAGGTGGTCCTGCCGGAGGCGCGCCCCGCGCTCGTCGCCGCCGTCACCACCACGGTCGTGACGCTCGTGGGCTACTCCGCCATGGCCGGACTGATCGGCGGCGGCGGCCTGGGACGCCTGGCCTACAACTACGGCTACCAGCGCTTCGAGTGGTCCATCATGCTCGTGGTCCTCGTGATCATGGTGGTGCTCGTCCAGCTCATCCAGTTCCTCGGCGACCGCCTCACGCGCCTCGTCGACCACCGCTGACACGGCCCCCGACCCACCCCATAGCACCCGTACCCCCACACCCTAGGAGCACTCCGTGCGCAAGAAGTTCTCTTTCGCGGCCATCGCCGCCGTGGCCGCCCTGGCCCTCTCCGCCTGTGGCGGTGGTTCCTCGAGCGAGCCCGCCGCGTCCGCCAAGCCGCTGGATCCGGCCAACCCGGTCACGGTGAAGGTCGCTGCCTCCCCGGTCCCCCACGCCCAGATCCTGCAGTACGTCGAGGACAATCTGACGAAGGACTCCGGCATCAAGCTGGACATCGTTCCGATGGATGACTACATCACGCCGAACGAGTCCCTCAAGGACGGCTCGGTGGACGCCAACTACTTCCAGCACCTGCCCTACCTCGAGGAGCAGATGAAGGACAAGGGCTACAAGTTCGAGCACGGAGAGGGCGTCCATCTGGAGCCCATCTCCGCGTTCTCCGACAAGTACGCCTCCGCCTCCGACATCCCGGACGGCTCCACGATCGCCATCACCAACGACTCCTCCAACCAGGTGCGCTCCCTCAAGGTGCTCCAGGAGGCCGGCATCATGGGCACCATCGAGGACACCGACACGGCCCTGGCCATCTCCGGTGACGCCGACCCCGACAAGAACCCCCACAAGTTCGTCTTCGAGGAGATGAACCCGGAGGTCGTGGTCCAGCAGATCAAGGACCCCAAGGTCGCCGCCGCCGTCGTCAACGGCAACTTCGTCCTGACCGCCAAGATCGACCTCAAGCCGATCGCCGTCGAGTCCGCGGACAACAACCCGTACGCCAACTTCCTGGTGTGGCGCGCGGGCGAGGAGTCCCCGGCCATCAAGAAGCTGGACGAGCTCCTGCACTCCCCCGAGGTCAAGGCCTACATCGAGAAGACCTGGCCGGACAAGAACGTCATCCCGGCGTTCTGATCGCGGCACTTCGCCGACGAGAAGAGGGCGGCGCCTCCCTTCAGGGGAGGCACCGCCCTCGTTCCGTTTCCAGGCCCAGGCAGCCGGCCGCCGGCGGCTCAGGCCGCCGGCGCGCTCGCCTCTGCGGCGGCCCGCGCCGCCGCAGGGAGGGCGGAGACGATGCGGTCCATCGCGGCGTCGTCGTGCGCAGCGGAGAGGAACCAGGCCTCGAAGACGCTGGGCGGCAGGTAGACGCCGGAGTCCAGCATGGAGTGGAAGAAGGGGGCGTAGCGCCAGCTCTCCTGCGCCTGCGCGTCGGCGTAGTCGTGCACGCCCTTCTCGCTCGTCCCGAAGGCCACGGAGAAGAGGGAACCGGCGGCCTGGATGGAGTGGTCCACCCCGGCGGCGGTGAGCGCCGCCGTCAGCTCGTCCTGCAGCTGCAGCGAGCGCGCGTCCACGTGCGCGTACACCTCGGAGGTCGCGTGCTCCAGCGTGGCGATGCCGGCCGCCGTGGCGATCGGGTTGCCGGAGAGCGTGCCCGCCTGGTACACGGGGCCAAGGGGCGCCAGGAATTCCATGATCTCGCGCGAGCCGCCCAGCGCCGCGGCCGGCATGCCGCCGCCGATCACCTTGCCGAAGGTGAACAGGTCCGGCGCCCACCCCTCGACGCGGCCCGTGAGGCCCCAGTAGCCGGCGTCGGACGCGCGGAAGCCCGTGAGGACCTCGTCGATGATCAGCAGCGCCCCGTGCTCGGCCGTGACGGAGCGCAGGAAGGCGTTGAAGCCGTCCTGCGGCACCACGACGCCCATGTTGCACGGCGCGGACTCGGCGATGACGGCCGCGATGCGCTCCCCGTGCTCGGCGAACGCCGCCTCGACGGCGGAGCGGTCGTTATACGGCAGCACGAGCGTCTCGGCGGAGACGGCCGCCGTGACGCCGGCCGATCCGGGCAGCGCCAGGGTCGCGACGCCGGAGCCGGCCTCGGCCAGGAGGGAATCCACGTGGCCGTGGTAGTTGCCCGCGAACTTCACGACGAGCTCGCGTCCCGTGACGCCGCGCGCCAGGCGGATGGCGGTCATGGTGGCCTCGGTGCCCGTGGAGACCATGCGCACGCGCTCCACGGAGGACATCCGGTTCGCCACGAGCCGGGCCAGCTTCGACTCCCCCGGGGTGGAGGCGCCGAAGGAGAGTCCGTGGTCCACGGCGGCGTGGACGGCCTCGATGACGGCCGGGTGGGAGTGCCCCAGGAGGGCTGGTCCCCACGAACCCACGAGGTCCACGTAGCTGGTGCCCTCGACGTCGGTCACGTGGGCGCCGTGGGCGTCCACGAGGACCGGCGGAACGCCGCCGACGGAGCGATAGGCGCGGACGGGCGAGTTCACCCCGCCCGGCATGATGGCCTGGGCCGCGGCGAATTCCTGGGCGTTGGTGCTCATCACTTGCCTTCCTTGAGCCAGCCGGCGATCTCCGGGGCCCAGTACGTCAGGACCTGGTCGGCGCCGGCGCGGCGCAGACCCAGGACGGATTCGAGGATGGCGGCCCTGCGGTCGATCCATCCGTTGGCGGCGGCCGCCTCGATCATGGCGTACTCGCCGGAGATCTGGTAGGCCGCGACGGGCACGGGGCTCATGGCGGCGACGTCGGCCAGGATGTCCATGTAGGCCATGGCCGGCTTGACCATGACCATGTCCGCGCCCTCCTCGAGGTCCAGTTCCACCTCGAGGAGCGCCTCGCGGCGGTTGGCCGGGTCCATCTGGTAGGTGCGGCGGTCGCCCTTGAGCTGGGAATCGACGGCCTCGCGGAACGGGCCGTAGAACGCCGAGGAGTACTTGGCGGCGTAGGCCATGAGGACGGTGTCCTGGTGGCCCGCCTCGTCGAGGGCCTGGCGGATGACGGCGATCTGGCCGTCCATCATCCCGGAGGGACCGAGGACGTCCGCGCCGGCCTCGGCCTGCGCCACCGCCATGTCCGCGTAGCGCGCCAGCGTGGCGTCGTTGTCCACGGCGCCGGAGGGCGTCAGCACGCCGCAGTGGCCGTGGTCGGTGAACTCGTCGAGGCAGACGTCGCCCATGACCAGCAGCTCGTCGCCCACCTCGGCCTTCACGTCCGCGAGGGCCACGTTGAGGATGCCCTGGGGGTCGGTGGCCCCGGATCCCACCGCGTCGCGCGTGGTGGGCACGCCGAAGAGCATGATGCCGCCCAGCCCGGCCTCGGCGGCCTGCGCGGCGGCGGCCTTGAGGGAGTCGCGGGTGTGCTGCACCACGCCGGGCATGGAGGAGATCGCCACGTTCTCGGTGGCGCCCTCCTTCACGAACGCGGGCAGGATCAGGTTCCGGGCCTCGAGGCTCGTCTCCGCCACGAGGCGGCGCAGCGCCGGGGTGCGGCGGAGGCGGCGGGGGCGGTGCGTCGGGAAACTCACGACTGCTTCCTTTCGGTGGGGGTGTCCTGGACCCCGGCGGCGGGTCCGCCGCCGGGAGATTCTGTGCCCGACGCCGCCGGGCCGGGTCCGGCGGGCGGGGCCAGTCGGGCGACGGCGTCGGCGAGGGCCACCGGATCGGCCGCCGCGGCGACGGCCGCGACGGGCAGGCCGAGCGCGCTCGCCTCGCGCGCCGTGCGCTGGCCGATCGCGAGGAAACCGGTGCGGCTGGGGCGGCCGGCCAGGAGGGCGGCGACCCGGCGCGCCGTGGAGGGGCTCGTGAGGATGGCGGCGTCCAACTCGCCCTCGGCCAGGGCGTCGGCGAGGGCGGCCGGAGTGAGTCGGTGCGCGTCGCTCGGCGCCTCGACGGCCGCCTGTCCGGGAACCGGCACCCTCAGCAAGAGCGCCGGGTCGCCCGGCGCGTCCACGGTGCGGTAGGCGGTGACGTCCACGGGCCGCCAGCCGCGCTCCAGCAGCCCGTCCCGCAGCAACGGCGAGGCCAGGTCGGCGGCGGGCAGCAACACGGCGGCGCGCGCGGTGTCCAGGGCGGCGGGCCATTCCCGCAGGAGGCCGCGGGCCGAGTGCTCCGAGGAGGGCACCAGGTCCACGTCCACCCCGGCGGCGGTCAGGGCGGAGGCGGTCGCCCTCCCCACGGCGGCCACGCGCGTGAGCGGCGAGACCGACAGGGCCTCGCTGCCCGCGAGCTGCAGCAGCGCGCGGACGGTGCTCACGGACGTGAAGGCCACCCAGGCGTAGGCGCCCTCGGCGAGCAGGGTCAGTTGGTCCCGGACCGCGGCGCGCGCGGCCTCGTCGGACGGCAGCTCGTTGGCGATGAGGGGGCACAGCACCGGAACGGCGCCGGCCGCGGCGAGGGCGGCCGCCAGGGGGGCGGCCCGGTCCTCGCTGCGCAGCACGGCGACCGCGGGCACGCTCAGGCGCCCCGCCCCATGAGTGAGGCGGCGCCCAGGCCGAGCAGCTCGTCGGCGAGGGCCTCTCCCAGCGCGACGGCGTCGGCCTCGGTGAGCACGTTCGCCCCCAGGGAGCGACGCAGCATGCGCGAGCCGTCAGGAGCCACGGCCACGGCCTCCAGGCGCAGGAACCCCGCTCGACCGGGCAGGCCCAGCGCGCCGATGGGCGCCGCGCACCCGCCCTCGAGCCGGGCCAGGAGCCCACGCTCGGCCGCGGTCGACAGGCGCGTCGCGTCGTCGTCGAGCGAGGCCAGGGCCCGGGTGAACGCGTCGTCGCGCTCCAGGGTGGCGCTCGCGACCTCCACGGCCAGGGCGCCCTGCCCGGGGGCCGGGAGCATGACCATGGGGTCGATGCGCTCGGTGACGTAGGAGTCCAGCCCCAGGCGGTCCAGTCCGGCCCCGGCCAGCACCACGGCGTCCAGGTCGCCCGTGTTCTCCCGCCCCACGGACGCGGAGTCGTCGTGCTCCAGGGACAGGCCGGCCACGCGGCGCAGGCGCGTGGGGACGTTGCCGCGGATGTCCGCGATCGTGAGGTCGGGCCGGGCGGCGAGCAATTGGGCCGCGCGCCGCGGCGAGCCGGTGCCCACCACGGAGCCGGTGGGCAGCGAGTCGAGCGTGTGCCCGTCGCGGGCCACGAGCACGTCCCGCACGTCCACGCGGGCCGGGATGGCCGCCAGCACCAGGCCCTCCGGCTGCGCCACGGGCAGGTCCTTGAGCGAGTGCACGGCGACGTCCACCGCGCCGTCGAGGACCCGCTGGCGCAGCGCTGCGGCGAAGACGCCCGTGCCGCCCAGCGAGGCGAGCGAGCCGGTCACGACGTCGCCCTCCGTCTTGACGATCACGGTCTCGGGGTCGCCGGCCCCGGCGCCCCGCAGCGCCTGGGCCACGTGCCCCGTCTGGGTCGTGGCCAAGGCGCTGCCGCGGGTGCCGATGCGGAAACCGCTCACGGGGCGGGGACCCCCACCTCGGAGTCGACCGCCGCGATGGTCGGCTTGAACGTGCCGTCCCGCATCTGCTTGACGCAGCAGTTCGGGGCGCAGACGTCGGGGCGCAGCCCGCCGGGAATGCAGGAGACGCGGCCCTCGCGCAGGGCCGTGCCGTCGGGGCCGGCCAGGCGTTCCTCCACGAGGTCGACGACGCCGGAGACGAAGGCCTGGTGCGTGCCGTGCGTCGGGACGCGGTGGAACGCGAGACCCAGGCCCTCGGAGGTCTCCTTGGCCTCGGTATCGAGGTCCCAGACGACCTCCATGTGGTCGGAGACGAAGCCGATCGGCACCACGACGACGCCGCGCGTCCCGGCGGCGGCGTACTCCTCGATGGCGTCGTTGATGTCCGGCTCCAGCCACGGGATGTGCGGGGCGCCGGAGCGGGACTGGAAGACCAGAGACCACTCGAGGCCCTCGGCCTGGGGCACCTGCGAGAGGATCTCGCGCGCCACGGCCAGGTGCTGGTACGAGTACACGTCGGTGTCGATCGAGGCGGCCAGGTCGCGCGGGCCGGCGGCGTCGGCGTCGGACTGCGGGATGGAGTGCGTCGTGAAGACGATCCGCACGGGCGCGCCCTCCTCGCCGCGGGCGGCGAGCTGGGAACGCACGTCGGCGAGGCCCGTCTTCAGGTCCTCGACGAACGGCGCCACGAAGCCGGGCGTGTCGTAGTACTGGCGGATCTTGTCCACCTCGAGCTTGCCCTCCAGGCCCGTCTCGCGCAGGGCCACGCCGTAGTCCTCGCGGTACTGGCGGCAGGAGGAGTAGCCGGAGTAGGCGGAGGTGGCCAGCACCAGCAGGCGGCGGTGGCCGGCGTCGTAGGCGTCCCGGAGGACGTCGGCGACGTAGGGGTCCCAATTGCGGTTGGCCCACAGCACGGGCAGCTCGATGCCGCGCGAGGCGAACTCGGCCTCGATCGCGGCCTTCAAGGCACGGTTCTGGGCGTTGATGGGGCTGATGCCGCCGTTGGCCCGGTAGTGGGTCGCGACCTCCTCGAGGCGCTCGTCCGGGATGCCGCGGCCGGCCGTGACGTTGCGCAGGAACGGGATTACGTCCTCCTGGCCCTCGGGGCCGCCGAAGGAGGAGAGCACCAGGGCGTCGTAGGCCTTGGGCTCCATGCGGCCGTTCTCGTCGTAGCCGGTGCGGGGGTCGAATGCGAACTCGCTCACGCGAGCACCTCCAGTGCCTCGAGGGCGCCGATGCGGCGCCCGGTGTAGAACGGGGTCTCCTCGCGCACGTGGTGGCGCGCCTCGGTGTAGCGCAGGTGGCGCATCATGTCGACGAGGTCGATGACCTCGGGGGCCTCCAGCGCGATGATCCACTCCCAGTCGCCCAGCGCGAACGAGGCCACCGTGTTGGCCAGCACCTCGGGGAAGTCGCGGCCGAGGATGCCGTGGTCGCGCAGCATCTTGCCGCGCTCGGCCGGGTCCAGCGTGTACCACTCGTAGGAGCGCACGAACGGGTAGACCGTCAGCCACGCCTCCGGGTCGATCCCCCGGGCGAAGGCCGGCGAGTGGTTCTTGGCGAACTCGGCCTCGCGGTGCACGCCGAAGTAGGAGAAGGCCAGGTCAGTGCCGGCCAGGAGCTCGGTGCGGCGCAGCGTGCGCAGCGCCTGCTGCAGGCCCTCGAAGGAGGGACCGTGCACCCAGAGCATGAGGTCCCCGACCTCACGCATGCCGGAGACGTCGTAGATGCCGCGCAGGGTGACGCCGTCGGCCAGGTTCGCGCTGGCGGCGTCGAAGGCCTCCGCCTCGGCCTCGCCCAGTTCGCGGGCCTCGGTGCGCGCCAGGACGAACCACGCCGTGAAGTACAGCGTGTCCTCCCCTTCGCGGTTGCGCTCGGCCAGCACCGGTGAGGAGTTCTCCGGGCGGTATCCGCTCTCGGCCATGACTGCATTCCTTCCTGTGCGGCTTCGCTGCCGCCTCTTCTTCTCCCCGGCTCCCGCCGGAATGTCTCGGTGCCGCTCAGGCGGCGCTGATGCCAAGGCGCGCGCGGGTGGAGCCGACGACGGCGGCCAGCCCGGTCCCGGAGCGCCAGGCACCGACGACGTCCAAACCCTCGGTGCCGTCCACCAGCTCGGCGACGGAGCGCAGCAGCGCCCGGTGGCCGGGCGTGGCCATGGGCAGGGCCCCGGCGTGGCGCACCACGTCGGCCCCCAGGACGTCCGCCTCTCCGAGGTCGACGCCCAGCAGGGCGGCGGCGTCGGCCACGCCCTGCGAGACCAGCGTGGCGTCGTCGGCGTCCGCCATCCGTGCGGCCTCGTCGGTCAGACGGCCGTAGGACAGGCGCAGCACGTGGCGGCCCGGCCCGGCTTCTTTCCCCAGGAGCGGCCACTTGGCGCTCGCGTGCGTGAGGGCCTTCGCGACGACGTCGCCCGCGTCCGGCGCCACGAGGATCCCCGTGCCGCGGGGGGCCCCGTCCAGCTCCGGCAAGTCCACGACGAGGGTCACGAGAGAGACGCCGGCCCCCTCGGCGGGGCGCAGCTCGCCGAGTCCGGGCACGGAGTCGGCCAGCAGGTCCACCGCAGTGGGGCCCTCGGTCGCGACGACGAGCCGATCGGCCCAGGCCTCGAAGCTTGTGCCCTGCTTCGCCGTGCCCGCCGCCCGGACGACCCAGCCTCGCGCCCCGTCCTCACGCTCGACGCGCTCCAGAGCGGACACGCGCGTGTGCTCGTGCGAGCGGACGCCACGGGCGGCGAGATCGTCACGCAGGGCGTCCACGAGGGTGCCCATGCCGCCCACCAGGCCGGCCACGGCCGAGCCGGCCGGGGCCGCCGCCCTCAGCGAGGCGGCCGCGCGGCAGAGCGAGCCCTCGCGGCGCAGGGCGGCGCGCAGCCCCGGCGCGACGGCGTCCGCCTCCAGGGCGTCCGGGTCGGCCGAGTGGACGCCGGAGACGACGGGGGTCACGAGCGCGTGCAGGGCTGCGGCCCCCAGGCGCGAGCGCACCAGGGCGCCGAGCGTGACGCCCTCGCCGAAGAGGGCGGGGTCCACGGGCGCGTCCAGGTCCTGGGCGGCGCGGGCGGCTCCGGCCTCGCCGAGCGCGGCGACGACCTCCGTCTCGAACGGATCGGCGGGGATGCCGAGCAGGCCCGTGCGGGGCAGCGGGACGTCGCGGCCCGGCCCGGCGTGCAACCAGGCGGGGGTCGCGGCGGGGTAGGTCACCTCGAGGCCCAGCTCGCCTGCCAGCTTGGCGACGGCGTCGCTCCGCGTGGCGAAGGACTCGGCGCCCGAGTCCAGGCGCAGGGCGTCCACCTCGTGAGTGCCGACGTGTCCGCCGAGCACCCCGGCCTCCACGACCGTCACGGCGTGACCCGTGAGGGCCAGCTCCCGCGCAGCCACGAGGCCGGCCACGCCGCCGCCCACCACCACGGCGGAGGGGCCGGGCGCCGCGGCGGGCGCCTGGCCCCGGTGCTCCGCCTGGAACTCGGCGAGGCGACGGCCGAGGCGCTGGGGCAGCTCGGCGAGCTGGCCCAGTTCCGGCAGGTGCGGGAGGCTGGGACGGGCCATGCTCAGGCCACCGCCCCGGGAAGGTTCAGCCCCTGCTCCGCGGCCCAGGCGCGCGGTTCCTCACCGACGGGAACGGAGTGGATGAATTCCACGAGGCGGGTCAGCACCGTGGGGTCGGTCTCCGGCGGCACGCCGTGGCCCAGGTTGACCACGTGCCCGGGGGCCGCCGCCCCGCGGGCCAGGACGTCCACCGTGTGGGCGCGCAGGGGCTCCCACCCGGCGTCGAGCAGGGCGGGATCGATGTTGCCCTGCAGCGGCACGCCGCCGCCCAGACGGGCCTCCGCCTCGTCAAGGGGAAGGCGGTAGTCGACGCCCATGACCGTGGCCCCGGCCTCCTTCATGGGGACGAGCAGCTCACCGGTGCCCACGCCGAAGTGCACCAGGGGGACGCCCAGGTCCTTAACGGCGGCCAGCGCGCGGGCGGAGGCCGGCTGCACACGGGCCTCGTAGTCGGCGCGGCCGAGCGAGCCGCCCCAGGAGTCGAAGAGCTGGGCGGCGGAGGCCCCCGCCTCGATCTGCGCGCGCAGGAACTGCCCGGAGACGTCACCGGCCCAGGCGGCGAGCGCCGCCCAGGTCCCGGGGTCGGCGTGCATGAGGCGGCGCGGGCCCAGGTGGTCGCGGCTGGGCTTGCCCTCCACCATGTAGGCGGCGAGCGTGAAGGGGGCCCCGGCGAAGCCGATGAGCGGGGTGGGGCCGAGCTCGGCGACGGTGCGGCGCACGGCCTCGCGAATGGGCCCGAGGGCGGCGTCGTCCAGGCGCGGGAGGGCGGCGACCTGCTCCGCGGTGCGGATGGGCTCGGCGAAGACGGGGCCCACACCGGGCTTGATGGTGACGTCGAGCCCGGCCAGCTTGAGCGGGACCACGATGTCGGAGAAGAAGATGGCGGCGTCCACGTCGTGGCGGCGCACAGGCTGCAGCGTGATCTCGCTGGCCATCGCGGGGTCAAGGCAGGAGTCCAGCATCTCGGTGCCGACGCGCAGCTCGCGGTACTCGGGCAGCGAGCGCCCCGCCTGACGCATGAACCACACGGGACGGCGGCTCGGGGTGCGCCCCTGGTAGGCGGCGATCAGGGGGGCGTCGGCGGTGAGTCCGGCGACGAGGGGATGCGAGGCGCCAAGGGTCATGGTTCCCATTCTGCCGCGCCGCCCGGCGTGCGGCCAATCGTCCCGCGACCCTTCCAGGGTTCTTTCTACGTTCCGTAGAAGTGCCCGACGCCGCGTGGCCAACGTTGGCGCCGATCGGCGGGTGGCGCTGTGATCGCCACCCCGGCGTGGTGAGGCGGACCTCACGTGAAGGCCGCCGTCTCGGCGATTAGACTGTCTCCATTGTGGTCCTGATGTCTCTCATTGCCTCCCACGCGGAGCTCGATCTTGAGACCGTGGCGCGCCTGTCCGCCGCGGCCGACTCCATCGACCCCGCCACCGTGACGGCCTCTCCCTCGCTCAAGGGCACCGTGGTGCTCTCCACCTGCAACCGCTTCGAGATCTACGCGGAGGCGCATGACGCCTCCTCCGTGGACGCCGCGCGTGCCGAGCTCGTCGATCGCGTGGCCGACCGCTCGGGTGTGGGCCGCGACGTGGTCTCCTCGGCGCTGACCACCAACGTGGGCGGGGACGTGGCCCGCCACCTTTTCTCCGTGGGCGCCGGCCTGGACTCGGCCGTGGTGGGCGAGCGCGAGATCGCGGGGCAGGTCAAACGTGCCCTCATCGACGCGCAGGCCGCCGGCACCGTGACCGGGCCGCTGACCAAGCTGTTCCAGAGCGCCTCCCGCACCGCCAAGCAGGTGCAGTCCACCACCACCCTCGGCTCGCGCGGAAAGTCCATCGTGTCGGTGGCCCTCGACCTGGCCGACGACGTGGAGCCGGGTCCCTGGTCGGAGCGCACCGTGGTGCTCTTCGGCACCGGCGCCTACGCCGGCGCCACCTTGAAGCTCCTCACCGAGCTCGGCGCCACCGACGTGGGCGTGTACTCCGCCTCCGGACGCGCCGAGGAGTTCGTGGCCTCGCGGCACGGCGTCGCCCTGAGCGACGGCGAGCTGCCGGAGTGGCTCACCCGCGCCGACGTGATCATCGGCTGCTCCGGCGGCGATCGTCGCCTCGACGCCGAGGACCTCGCCGCCCTGCCCCGCGCCGGCCGCCCGCTCGTGGCGATCGACCTGGCGCTCTCCCGCGACTTCGACCCGGACCTTGACCGCCTCGAGGGAGTGTCGCTGCTGACCCTGGAGTCGGTGCGCATGGCCGCGCCCGGCGAGCAGCTGGACTCCGTACGCCGCGCGAGCGAGATCGTCCACGCCGCCACCGAGGAGTTCGAGCGCGAGCGGCGTCAGCGCACCGCCGACGCCGCGATCGTGGCCCTGCGCCGGCACACGCAGGCCGTGCTGGAGTCGGAGATCGAGAAGGTCCGCGCGCAGCACGGCTGCACCGCCGCGGGCGAGGAGGTGGAGTTCGCGATGCGCCGCATGGTCAAGCAGATGCTGCACATCCCCACGGTCCGCGCGCGGGAAATGGCCGAGGCCGGGCGCATCGACGAGTACACCGACGCGCTGGAGTCCCTGTACGGGATCACGGTGCCCAAGGCCTCCGAGCGCCGCGGCAGCACGGCGGCCCAGGCCCGCGCCAAGGCGAGCCCCGAGGCCGCGGCCCTGGCGGCGGCGAAGCCGACCATCGCCGCCCCGCCCTCGCCCACCGCGCAGGGGACCCGGCTCGGAGACCCGACGCCCGGCACCCATGCGGCCCACGCGGCGTCGGGCACGGCGAGCGTCTGCCCGCTCCCCGAGGCCCGCACCGCCTGAGCCCCCGCACCCTTCCCCCGTAGCCGCCCCGCCCCGCGCCACTCCCCCGTAGCCGCCCCGCCCCCTCTCCGCTGTTGATCCAGTTCGGTACGGAATAGGCGCAAAAGTGGCGCACAACTGGATCAGCAACAGGGAAGAGGGAAGAGGCTACCGGGGCGTAGCATGACGGCAGTCCTGCACCTCAGACGCGGAAGGTCACCGTGACCAGCACCCCCTCCTCGCGCCAGCTCCGTCTCCCCCGGGCCGAGCGCCGAGCCCAGCTCCTGGAGGCCGCCCACGCCATCTTCGCGGAACGCGGCTACCACTCCTCCGCCATGGACGCGATCGCCGAGGCCGCGCAGGTCTCCAAGCCCGTGCTGTACCAGCACTTCCCCGGCAAACGCGAGCTGTACCTGGCGCTGCTGGACTCCGAGCTCTCCGGACTCGAGGAACGCCTCGTGAAGGCCGTGAGCGAGACCGAGGACAACCGCGAACGCGTCAACGCGACCGTTCGGACCTTCTTCGACTACGTGGCCCAGGATTCCGGCGCGCACCGCCTCGTCTTCAGCTCCGACCTCGCCAACGACGAGGGCGTCGCCGGGCGCCTGGCCGCCTTCCAGAAGACCGTCGGCCACGCGATCGGCACCATCATCGCGGCCCAGGCCGGCCTGCCCGCCGCCGCCTCCGAGCTGCTGGGCCACGCCCTGGCCGGGGCCGCCCAGAGCGGGGCCATGCGCTGGAGCGAGGAACGCGACCTGCCCCTGCCCACCGCCGTGGAACTCGTGGCCCGTTTGGCTTGGCGCGGAATCGGCCAGTTCCCCAAGGACGCGGCCTGAGCCTGGCATAGGCTCGGGATCGACCAACTTTTCGGCGCCCGTGCAGGACGGGCACCGCTCGCGAAAGGAATGACGCATGGACGTGCGCATCGGCATGAAGGACGTGGCCCGTGAGGTCGTCATCGAGACCGAACAGGGCGCCGAGGAGGTGGGCGCTGCCGTCGAGGCTGCGATCCGCGACGCCAGCCTGCTGAGCCTGACCGACGCCAAGGGCCGCCGGGTCCTCGTGGCCGGCGCCGGCATCGCCTACGTCGAGTTCGGCGCCCCGCAGGTCCGCCCCGTCGGGTTTGCCCAGGGCTGAGCGGCGACGCAGGAACGAAGCCAGGCATGCGTCACGCGTACTACCGGCTCAACGAGGCCGCGGCGGCCCGCCTGAGGGATTCCCTCGAGGCGGCCGCCGCGGCCTCCGGCGTCGAGGCGGCCTTCTCCCCCGAGGCCCTGGCCGAGGCCACGGCCGCCGTGGCGAGCTACGCCGCCCCGCCGGAGGACCTCACCTCCGTCCCCTTCGTCACGATCGACCCGGAGGGCTCCACCGATCTGGACCAGGCGCTGTGGATCGAGGACACGGAGACGGGGTGGCTGCTGCGCTACGCCATCGCCGACGTGCCCGGCTTCGTGGCACCTGGCGGCGCGCTGGACGCGGAGACGAGGCGCCGCGGCGAGACCGCCTACCTGCCCCAGGGCCGCGTTCCCCTGCACCCCGTGCAGATCTCCGAACGGGCCGGCTCCCTCCTGGCGGGGCAGGACCGCGGCGCCTACGTGTGGGACATCGCCGTGGCCCGCGACGGCGGGGCACGGCTCGTTGCCCTCACCCGCGCCAGGGTGCGCAGCCGCGAGCAGCTCAGCTATCCGCAGGCCCAGTCCCGTCTCGAAGCCGGTGACGAACTCATGGGGCGCCTGCACCTGCTCGGCGAGGCCAGGCGGGCGCAGGAGGCCGCCCGCGGCGGAGCCAACCTGAACCTCCCCGAGCAGGAGATCGAGCCCAACGGCAACGGCGGCTACCGCCTGCTCACCCGCGCGCCCCAAGCCATCGAGGAGGACAACGCGCAGCTCTCCCTGCTCACCGGCATGTGTGCGGCCCAGGCGATGCTCGATGCCGGCGTGGGGCTCCTGCGCACCATGCCAGCCCCGGACGCCGGGGCGGAACGCCGCTTCCGCGCCGTCGCCGACGCCCTCGGCACCCCGTGGGAGGAGGGCGTGGGCTACGGCGCCTTCCTGCGCACGCTCGACGTGCGCGATCCGCGCCAGCTGGCCATCATGCACGCGGCCGGTTCCCTCTTCCGCGGTGCCGCCTACACGCCGTTCGACGGCGCCGTCCCCGAGCAGACGCACCAGGCCGCCGTCGCGGCGCCGTACGCCCACACGACCGCTCCGCTGCGCCGCCTCGTGGACCGGTTCGCCCTGGTGCTCTGCCACGCGCACGTCAACGGCAACGAGATCCCGGCGTGGGTGCGCGAGTCCCTGCCGCTCCTGCCGGAGACCATGAGGGCCTCGGGGAACGCCGTCGCGGCGGCCGAGCGGGCCAGCCTCGACATCGTCGAGGCCTCCCTGCTCGTGGCGCACGTCGGGGAGAACTTCACCGCCGTGGTGATCGACGGCCGGCTGCCGGGCGCCGGGGCCGACGACGGCGCGAGCCCGCGCAGCGTCAAGGTCCAGCTCCTGGATCCCCCCGTCACCGCGAGGGCGGAGGGCGCGGCCGATTCCGGCAGCCTCGTCGACGTCGTGGTGACGGAGGCGGACGTGGCCTCCGGCACGGTGCGGCTGCGGCTCGCCGACGCCGGGTAGGATGCCCCTACCAGCAGGATGCCCGGTCGCACCTCACTCCCCGCGACGTTGACGCGCCGCACGCCCGCTCGGCCACGGCCGCGGCGGGCCCCCACCGCCACACCGCGATCGGCTCCGCGTCACGCGCCCCGCGGCGCCAGAGAAGACGGGATCACCCCCACGTGAGCCAGAACATCACGGAACAGGGCGACGCGACGTCGCCCGCCATCGAGGCCACCGACGAGCAGGAGGCGGTCGAGGCCCCCCGGCCCACCTTCTCCGAGTTCGGGGTCTCCGAGGACATCGTCGAGGCCCTCTCGGCCGCCGGCATCCACCACCCCTTCCCGATCCAGGCGATGACCCTGCCCGTCGCCCTGGGCGGGCACGACATCATCGGCCAGGCCAAGACCGGCACCGGCAAGACCCTGGGCTTCGGCATCCCGGCCCTGCAGCGCGTGATCGGTCCGGGCGAGGAGGGCTTCGAGTCGCTCCCGAGCCCCGGCGCCCCGCAGGCCCTCATCGTGGCCCCCACGCGGGAGCTCGCCGTCCAGGTGGCCGAGGATCTCGAGGTCGCCGCGCGTACCCGCACCGTGCGCATCGCGACGATCTACGGCGGCCGCGCGTACGAGCCGCAGATCGAGCAGCTGCAGGCGGGCGTCGAGCTCGTGGTCGGCACCCCCGGCCGCCTCATCGACCTCATGCGCCAGCACCACCTCAACCTCAAGCACATCAGGATCGTGGTGCTGGACGAGGCGGACGAGATGCTGGACCTGGGCTTCCTGCCCGACGTGGAGCGCCTGCTCTCCGCCGTGCCCGAGGTGCGCCAGACCATGCTGTTCTCCGCGACCATGCCCGGCCCGGTCATCGCCATGGCCCGCCGCTACATGTCCCAGCCCACGCACATCCGCGCGGCGGACCCGGACGACGACTCCATCACCAAGAAGGACATCCGCCAGGTCATCTACCGCGCGCACCACCTCGACAAGGACGAGGTCATCGCCCGCATCCTGCAGGCGGAGGGCCGCGGTCGCTCCATCATCTTCACGCGCACCAAGCGCCAGGCCGCCCGCCTCTCCGAGGAACTCGTGGACCGCGGCTTCGCGGCCGGCGCCCTGCACGGAGACCTGGGCCAGGGCGCGCGCGAGCAGGCCCTGCGCGCCTTCCGCAACGGCAAGGTGGACGTGCTCGTGGCCACGGACGTCGCGGCCCGCGGCATCGACGTGGACGATGTGACGCACGTGATCAACCTGCAGTGCCCGGACGACGAGAAGACGTACCTGCACCGCGTGGGCCGCACGGGGCGCGCGGGCAACAAGGGCACCGCCATCACCTTCGTTGACTGGGAGGACATGCCGCGCTGGGCACTCGTCAACAAGGCCCTGGGCCTGGACGTCCCGGAACCGGTGGAGACCTACTCCTCCAGCGAGCACCTCTTCACGGACCTGAACATCCCCAAGGGCACCAAGGGCCGCCTGCCGCGCGACAAGCGCGTCCTGGAGGGCCTGGCCGGGGAGCGACTCGAGGACCTCGGCGGCCCGGCGCCGCGCGGCTCCCGTTCCGGCGGGCGAGACGGCGCCCGCTCCGGGCGGGACGGCTCCCGCGAGGGCCGCGGCTCGCGTTCGCGCGGGCCGCGGGAGAACCGCGAGGGCTCGCGAGAGGGCGGCGAGCGCCGCGAGCGCGGCAAGGGCCACGCCGATCGTCCCGTCCACGAGCCCGCCAAGCAGCGCACCGAGGGAGGCCGCACCGAGGGAGGCCGGGGCGAGGGTCCCGGCGAGGGCGCGCCCCGCCGTCGCCGCCGCACGCGCCGCGGCGGGGCCGAGGGTTCCGCGTCCGCGGCGGAGTGAGCTCCGCGCGCCCGGCGCCGCGCGCCGACGAGGCGTGGTTCGATCCGTCCGGCGGCTCGCTCGTGGTGGCGGGGGACAACCTCGAGGCCGCCGCGCGGCTGCCGGACGGTGCCTTCACGCTCGTGTACCTCGACCCGCCCTTCAACACGGGCCGCATCCAGCGCCGTGAGCACTTCGTCGGCACGCGCCGCGCCGAGGACCCGCTCGACGACGCGGAGCACCCCCCGGCGCCGGACGCCGCCCCCTCACCCGGCAGCGGGACGGAACCATCCGGCGTCGGGCGCGGGATCCGAGCGGGCTTCCGCGGCACCAGCTACGACTCCGTGCGCACGGAGCTGGCCAGGTACCACGACCGTTTCGAGGACTTCTGGGGCTTCCTCTTCCCGCGCCTCGAGGAGGCGTGGCGGCTGCTCGCCGAGGACGGGACGCTGTACCTGCACCTGGACTACCGCGAGGCGCACTACGCCAAGGTCGCGATGGACGCGCTCGTGGGACGGGAGCGCTTCCTCAACGAGATCGTCTGGGCCTACGACTACGGCGCGCGGCCCAAGCGACGCTGGCCGGCCAAGCACGACACGATCCTGGTGTACGTGAAGAATCCCGGGCGCTATCACTTCGACTCGGCGGAGGTCGAACGCGAGCCGTACATGGCCCCCGGGCTCGTGACGGCGGAGAAGGCCGCGCGCGGCAAGCTGCCCACGGATGTGTGGTGGCACACCATCGTCTCGCCCACGGGCAAGGAGAAGACCGGGTACCCCACGCAGAAGCCGCTCGGCATCCTGCGGCGCATCATCGCGGCGTCCTCGCGCCCGGGCGATTGGGTGCTCGACCTCTTCGGGGGCTCCGGCACCACGGGCGCCGCCGCGAGCGAGCTGGGGCGGCGCTTCGTGTGCGTCGACGAGCACCCGGACGCCGTGGCCGTCATGCGGCGGCGCTTGCCGGGGGCCGGATACGTGAACCTCGGATGGGCCGAGGACGAACTGGGCGACGACGGCGCGACCCGGGCCGGCCCCCGCACCGCCTAGGCTTGGTCGGTGACGTCCGCCTCCCCGCCCTCCCGCGCCGCCAGGCGCGCCCGCCTCGCGACGATCGCCGCCTTCCTCTCCTGCGGCTTCACCATGTCCGCGTGGGTGGTGCACGTGCCCCGCATCATGGACGCCGTCGGCCTGGACGAGAGCGCCCTCGGCCTGTTGCTCCTGCTCATGGGCGTGGCCTCGCTCGTCTCGATGCAATTCGGCGGCGCGGCCGTGGCCCGGATCGGCTCGCGGCCCGTCGTGGGGATCGGGGCCGTGCTCATGGTGGCGGGCGTCTGGTTCGCCTCGCTCGCCCACGCCCCGTGGGAGCTGGCGGCCTCGCTCGCCCTGACCGGCCTGGGCACGGGGACGCTGGACCTGGCCATGAACGAGCAGGCCGTCCGGGTGGAACGCCTGTACCCGCGCCCCATCATGGGCTCCTTCCACGCCTTCTTCTCGGTGGGTGGCGCGGCCGGCGCCCTGCTGGGCGGCGTGCTGCTCTCGATGAACCTGCCCACCTGGGCCAGCGTGGGGGCCATGGTCGTGATCGGCGCCGTGGTGGGCCTGGGCCCGCTGCGCCTGCTGCTGCCCGCCGAGCCGTTGCACACCCCGGCCCACGAACCGCTGGATCCTTCCCTGCCCGACGCCGCGGGGTCTGCCTCGGCGGCGTCGTCGGCTTCCGCCGGCGGCCCGGCCTCCGGGTCCGTCCTGCGCCTCGGCATCATCCTGGCCCTCATGGCGGCCAGCTTCTTCCTGGCCGAGGGCACCGTGAACGACTGGTCCTCCCGCCACGCCGTGGAGCACCTGGGGGTCAGCACGGCCGTGGCCGCCGCGGCGTACGGGGTGTTCTCCGCCACCATGACGCTGGGCCGCTTCGCCGCCGACCCGCTCTCCCACCGCTTCGGCGCCACCGCCGTGGTCCGCTACGGTGCGGCGCTGGCCGCCGTGGGCATCGCGGTGGTCATCGCCTCGCCCAGCTTCCCCGTGACCGTGGTGGGATGGGGCCTGTACGGCGCCGGCCTCTCCGGCATCGTGCCCCAGCTCTTCACCGCGGCCGGCGCCCTCGTCACGGGCCCCAAGGGCGCCGTGGTGCTGGCCCGCGTCGTGGGCGCCGGATACGCGGGCATGCTCGCCGGCCCCGCCGTGGTCGGCTGGCTCGCCGGGGCCGTGGGGCTCAACGCGGCCTTCGTCCTCCCGCTGCTGCTGTGCCTGCTAGGCGTGGCGCTCTCCTTCGCGCTGCCCAAGGTTCCCGCGCAGGAGTGAGCCCCGGGCGGGTCAGCGATCCAGCGCCTTCCTCAGCCACGCCGCGCCCGCCGCGGGATCCTCGGCGAGCGCCCGCACGGCCACGATCCGTTCGGCGCCCGCCCGCGCCGCGGCCGCCGCCCGCTCCGGGGTGTCGATACCGCCGATCGCGAACCACGGCTTGCGCGCGACGGAGGCGGCCCAACGCACCAAGTCGAGGCCCACGGCCTCCCGTCCCGGCTTGGTGGGCGTCTCCCACACGGGGCCGACGCAGAAGTAGTCCAGCCCGGGGTCGTCGTTGGCTTCCCGGATCTGTTCCTCGGAGTGGGTGGAGCGGCCCACGAGCACGTCCGGACCCACGATCGCCCGCGCCTGCCCCGTGGTGAGGTCCCCCTGGCCCACGTGGAACACGTCCGCCCCGGCCAGCACCGCGACGTCGGCCCGATCGTTCGCCGCGACCAGGCCGGGCTCCGCGCCGCCCTCCGTCGCCGCCCGGGCGGCCGATCCGGCCACCGCGCGCAGCGCCTCGATCTCCGCCCGCGCCTCGAGGCCCTTGTCGCGCACCTGGACGATGTCCACGCCGCCGGAGAACGCCGCGGCCGCGAAGACCGCGAGGTCCCCGCGGCCCGCACGAGCGTCGGAGCAGGCGTACACGCGGGCGGCTTCGAGCCGGCGCAGGCGGGAGGCACGCAGGGACGTCACGGACTGGTGCGATGAGAGAGACATGTGATGAGAATAGGAGAGATTCCGCGGGAGCCCCGCGCCGGTCGCGTCACGCACCGGCCTCACGGGCTGAGAGGGCTTCAGAGCCGACCGCCACACCTGATGCGGGTCATGCCGCCGGAGGAAGGATGCCGATGGTCGCAACCATCGTGGTCGGCGCGGGCGTCGTCGGCCTCTCCGCCGCCTGGGAGCTGCACCGCCGCGGCGTACGGGTCACCGTCGTCGACCCTGCCCCCGGCCGGGGCGCCAGCCGCGCCGCCGCCGGCATGCTGGCCCCCGCGGCCGAGCTCGTCTGGGGCGAGGAGTCGCTGGCCCCCGTCTTCCTGGACTCGGCCGGGCGGTACCCCGCCTTCGTCGCCGCCGTCGAGGCGGCCTCAGGGCTCCGCGTGGGCTACCGCCGCGAGGGCACCCTGGTCCTCGGTGCCGAACGCGCCGACGCCCGGGAGCTGGCCTCGCTGGCCGCGCACCAGCGCGCCGCCGGGTACCGCGCGGAGCCCCTTGCCCCCTCCGCCGCCCGCGCGCTTGAGCCCGCGCTCAGCCCGCGCGTCGCGGGCGCCGTGAGCCTGCCGGACGACCACCAGGTGGACCCGCGGGGCCTCGTCGCCGCGCTCCTCGCCGCCCTCGAGCGCGGCGGCGCGCGCCTGGTCCGCGAGCGCGTGGGCAGGCTGGCGGACGATGGCTGGCCAGAACCCGGCGTCGTCCTCGAGGGCGGACGCGTCCTGCGCGCCGACCACGTCCTGCTCGCCACGGCGGCGGCCGCCGTCCCCGGCGCACCCGAGCTGCCCGTGCGGCCGGTCCACGGCGACGTCCTGCGCGTGCGGGTGCTCCCCGGCGCGCCGCACCTGCTCACGCGCGTGGTGCGCGGGCTCGTGGCGGGGCGCGCCGTGTACCTGGTGCCGCGCCTCGACGGCTCCGTGGTGATCGGCGCGACGACGCGCGAGGACCGCGTGGACGCGCCGCGCACCGAGGGCGTCATGCGGCTGCTGGAGGACGCGCGCCGCCTGGTGCCCGGCGTCGTGGAGACCACGATCGACGAGGTGCTGGCCCGCGCGCGGCCTGGCACCCACGACGGCACCCCGCTCGTGCGCGCGCTGGCGCCCGGCCTCGGTGCCGTCACGGGCTTCTCCCGCCACGGCGTGCTGTTGGCCCCGTGGGCCGCGCGCGCCGCCGCCGACCTGGTCCTCGGCCCCGCCGGGGACGGGGCCCCTGACACCACCGAGAACATGACCGAGAACGTCACCGCAGGAAAGGACCGAGCATGACCTCCCCCGAGATCTGCGTCACCGTGGACGGGCGTCCGCGCCGGCTGCCCGCCGGCGCCACGGTGCTCCGCCTCGTCGAGGACCTCACAGGAGCGGCACTGACCGACTCCGGCGTCCCGGCGGACGGCCGCCGCCTGGGCGTCGCCGTGGCCGTGGCCGGCGAGGTGGTGCCGCGCGGAGCCTGGTCCGCCCACGTCCTCAGCGACGGCGCCGTCGTCGACGTCGTCACGGCCGCACAGGGGGGCTGAGCATGAACGACAGCATCCTGTCACTGCCGGACACCGCTGAACGGCTCGTCATCGACGGCGTCGCCCTCGACTCGAGGCTCATCATGGGCACGGGCGGCGCCACATCACTCGCCTCCCTCGAGGCGGCCCTCGTGGCCTCCGGCACGGAGCTCACCACCGTGGCGCTGCGCCGCTACTCGGCGCACGGCTCCGGCATCTTCGAGCTGCTCACCCGCCTGGGGATCAGGGCCCTGCCCAACACGGCCGGCTGCTACACGGCGCGCGACGCCGTCCTGACGGCGCGCCTGGCACGCGAGGCGCTGGAGACGAACTGGATCAAGCTCGAGGTCATCGCCGACGAGGACACGCTGCTCCCGGACCCGCTGGAGCTCTTCTCCGCGGCGGAGACCCTGGTCGCGGACGGCTTCACGGTCTTCGCCTACACGAACGACGACCCCGCCCTGGCCCGCCGCCTCGAGGACGCGGGCGTCGCGGTCGTCATGCCGGCCGGCTCGCCCATCGGCACGGGCCTCGGCATCCTCAACCCGCACAACATCGAGACGATAGCGGCCCGCACGTCCGTCCCGGTCATCCTCGACGCCGGCGTCGGCACGGCCTCGCACGCGGCGCTCGCCATGGAACTGGGCTGCGACGCCGTGCTCCTGGCGAGCGCCGTCACGCGGGCGCACCGACCCGCGCTCATGGCCGCGGCGATGGCGGACGCGGTCCGGGCCGGTCGCGCCGCCCGCCTGGCCGGGCGCATCCCCGAACGCTCCCTCGCCCTGGCCTCATCGCCCGGCGAGGGACTCATCGAGGCGCTCGAAGCGCCGGGCGGTGCCACCTCGGTCGACACCCTCCTCGGTGTCCACGGCGAGGGCCTGCGATGAGCCTGCCCCCGCTCGTGCGCCCCGGCCCAGAGCTCACGCCTGAGCAGCTGCGCCGCTTCGCCAGGCACTTCCCGCTGCCGGGCATCGGCGTCACGGGGCAGCGGCGCATCGCCGCCGCCCGCGTGCTCGTGATCGGCGCGGGCGGGCTGGGTTCGCCCGTGCTCTCCTACCTGGCCGCCGCCGGCGTCGGGCACCTCACGGTCATCGACGCGGACGTCGTCGAGGACTCCAACTTGCAGCGTCAGGTCATCCACGACACCGGCTCGCTCGGCGTGCCCAAGGTGGACTCCGCCGCCGCCCGCCTCTCGGAGCTCTCCCCCGGCGTCGCCGTGACGGCGCTGAACGCGCGCCTCGGCGCGGACAACGCGCTGGAGCTCTTCTCCTCCCACGACGTGGTGGTGGATGGCTCGGACAACTTCGCGACGCGATATCTCAGCTCGGACGCCTCCGAGCTGACGGGCACGCCCCTCGTCTGGGGTACGCTCTTCCAGTTCTCCGGGCAGGCGAGCGTCTTCTGGCCCGGGCACGGCCCGGCGCTGCGGGACCTCTTCCCCGAGATCCCCGACGCGGACTCCGTGCCCTCCTGCGCCGAGGGCGGCGTCTTCGGCGCGCTGTGCGGCTGGGTCGGCTCGCTCCTGGCCTCCGAGACGCTCAAGCTCATCTGCGGCGTGGGCGATCCGCTCGTGGGCCGCTTCGCCCGCATCGACGCGCTGGGCGGGAGCATGACTCAGCTGCGCTTCGGCCCGGACCCGGCCCGCCCGCCCGTCACCTCCCTCGTGCCCGACGCCGCGGTGCCGGCCTGCGCCATCCCGGTGCCCGGGGCGTCGGAGGGATCCCCGACGGGCGGGGGAGGCAGCGCGATGGAGGACGTCCGGCGTGTGGCAACCGTGACGCCCGCCGAACTGGCCGCCACGCCGAGGCCCGTCGTGGACGTGCGCGAGGACTGGGAGCGCGAGGTGGCCTCCTACCCCGGCGCGCACGCCGTGCCGCTCGGCCGGATCGAGGCGGGAGGGTGGGCCGCCCTGGACGGGCTGGACCTCGGCGAGGAGTTCGTTCTGCTGTGCAAGGCGGGCGTGCGCTCGCGGCGGGCGGCGCTGGCGCTGCTGGGCACGGCCGACGGCCCGTCCGGCGCACCGCGCCCGCTCTCCCTGGAGGGAGGCATGGACGCGTGGGAGGCCGCGGGTCGGCCATGAGCCCCGCCCCTGCCGGGCCCCCGGGGTTGTTGATCCCCTCCGAACAGCGTGTTCGCTGCCCCGGCCATCGGCGCCGCTCCCCTGAGGTTGTTGATCCCCTCCCGTACGCGAAACGGGCCGTTTCGCGTACGGGAGGGGATCAACAGGCTCAGGAGGGACGGGCAAGGCCGGGTGCCTCGGGCGGGCGCCGCGCCCGACGCCCGCGCTAGAGCACCGCGCCCGACACCCGCGCTAGAGCCCCACGGCCTCCGAACCCGTCGCGAGCTCAAGGATCCGCTCGAGCTGCTCGTGGGCCGTGACGTTCTCGCCCAGGAGGTTCGGTTTGCCTGCCCCGTGGTAGTCGGAGGAGCCCGTGACGATGAGCCCGTGGTGGTGCGCCAGCGCGAGCAGATCGTGGCGGCCCTGCTCGGCGTTGTCGCGGTGGTACACCTCGACGCCGTCCAGGCCCGCCTCCACCACCCGCAGCAGATCGCCGGGGGCGATGATGCGGCCCCGCGAGCCGGCGGCGGGATGCGCCATGACGGCCACGCCCCCGGCCCGGTGGATGAGACGCACGGCCTCCGAGGGGTCCAACGCCGGCTGCCCAACGTAGTACGGGCCGCGAGGGGAGAGGATGCGGGCGAAGGCCTCGTCGCGGTCGGCCACGATGCCGGCGGCCACGAGCGCGTCCGCGATGTGTGGCCTGCCGATCGTGGCGCCGTCCTGCGTCTGCGCCACGACGTCGCCCCACTCCACGGGGAAGTCCTCCGATAAACGCTCCACCATGGCACGGGCGCGGCCGTCGCGGGAGGCCCGCAGTTCCCCCAGGCATTGCACCAGTTCGGTGTGTTCCGGATCCACGAGGTAGGCGAGCATGTGCACGCTCACTCCGGTGGCCGGGACCCGGCATGTGATCTCGATGCCGCCCAGCCAGCCGATCCCCCGGCGCACGGCCTCCCGGCGTGCCTCGTCCCAACCGGCGCTCTGGTCGTGGTCGGTGAGCGCCACGACGTCGAGGCCGGCGGAGGCCGCCTCCGCCACCAGGACGGCCGGGGCCTGCGTGCCGTCGGAGACCCACGAGTGCGTGTGGAGGTCGATGCGCATGAGCACAGAGTAAAGGACCGGGTGCCCCGGGGCGGCTTGGAGGGACGACGCGGCGGTGGAACGATGGGGAGCGTGATGAGCCAGAATCCCGAACTGCCCGCCTACGCGGACGACCAGCCTCTCGAGGACCGCGTCAACAACCGCTCCATGCGCCCCGACTCGGACGCTTTCCGTGCGTTCATGGCCGCCCAGTGGGCCCCGGCCGGGGACGAAGGCGCCACCCGCCTGGCCTCGGCCGACTACGCCGCGGCCCGCCGTGCCAAGCTCTCGGCCCGTTTTCCCGGCGAACGCCTCGTGATCCCGGCGGGCCCGCACAAGGTCCGCTCCAACGACACGGACTACCGCTTCCGCCCCCACTCGGGCTTCGCCCACATGACCGGCCTTGGCCTCGACCACGAGCCGGAGGCCGTCCTGGTCATGAACCCGGTCGAGCCCGGCGCAGGCGAGAACGGCTCCGGCCATGTCTCCACCCTGTACTTCCGCCCCATGGCGGGACGTGACACCAAGGAGTTCTACGCGGACGCCCGCTCCGGCGAGTTCTGGATCGGCCCGCGTCCCACGCTGGAGTCGCTTTCCGCCCTGACGGGCCTGCCCACGGCCCACATGGACCTGGCCCTGGAGGACGCCATCACCGAGAACGCCGGGCACCCGGCCTTCGGCGGCCTCTCCCTCCGTCTGGTCCGCGAGGTGGACCAGACGGTCGACGCCGTCGTGGACACCTCCCGCATCAACACCGGCATCACCGATCTGGAGGCCACGGACGCCTCCGACGGCGAGCTGGCCGAGGCCCTCTCGGAGCTGCGCCTCGTCAAGGACGAGTGGGAGGTGGAGCAGATGCGCGCCGCCGTCGCGGCCACCGCGAACGGCTTCGACGACGTCGTCCGCGCGCTCCCTCGCGCCGTGAACCACAAGCGGGGCGAGCGCGTCGTGGAGGGCGCCTTCTTCGCCCGCGCCCGCGAGGAGGGCAACGACCTGGGCTACGACACCATCGCGGCCTCTGGCAACCACGCCACGATCCTGCACTGGATCCGCAACGACGGGCAGGTCAACTCCGGCGAGCTGATCCTCGTGGACGCCGGGGTGGAGGCCGATTCCCTCTACACCGCGGACATCACGCGCACCGTTCCCGTGGACGGTACCTTCACCGAGGTCCAGGCGCGCGTCTACCAGGCGGTGCTTGACGCCGCGGACGCCGCCTTCGAGGTGGCCAGGCCCGGCATCACCTTCCGCACCCTCCACGAGACCGCCACGCGCGTGCTCGCCGAGCGCCTACACGCCTGGGGCCTGCTCCCGGTGCCGGTCGAGGAGGCCGTCAAGCCTTCGGGCCAGCAGCACCGCCGCTGGATGCCGCACGGCACCAGCCACCACCTCGGCCTCGACGTGCACGATTGCGCGCAGGCCCGCCAGGAGCTCTACCAGGACGGCGTCCTGGAGCCCGGCATGGTCTTCACGATCGAGCCCGGCCTGTACTTCAAGGCCGAGGACCTCGCCGTCCCGGCCGAGTACCGCGGGATCGGCGTGCGCATCGAGGACGACGTCCTCGTCACGGCGGACGGCGCGGAGCGCCTGAGCGCCTCGGTGCCGCGCACCATCGCCGAGGTGGAGGCCTGGATGGGGCGGCTGGCCTCGCGGGCCTGAGCGGGCCGGGTGCCCGACGCCGCGTGGTGACCACGCGGCGTCTGGCGCCCGGGCGTTCCGCCCGGATTCGAGGCGACCGCGCCGGGCCTACGGCGCGTTCGGGCTCGGTGCACCTTGGCTCGCTGGAGCGGTCCGCGCGGCGGGATCGGTCCACACCTGCCTGTAGAAGTTCCCGGAGCGTGCGTCCAGGAGCTCCTTGTACTGATCGGCCGGAAGCGACTGCGCCGCGTCGGCGGGGATGCTGGGGGCGAAGGCGGAGATCCCCGCGCCGGCCCAGTGGTCCTTCGGGGAGAGCCCCACGGCGTCCAGGATGGTGGCGTACATGCCCAGCTGGTCGATGTCCCTCGGCTTGCCGAGCGGCGTCACGCCGTCCGCCGTCCCGGGGATCCAGATGCGGTTGAAGATGGTGCGATCGGTGCGGCCGTCGAGCTGCTCGTGGTACTCGTCCCCGCCGCCCATGTGCTTGAGGTGGTCGCCCATGACGATGACGGCGGTGTCCTTGAGGTAGTCCTTCTTCCTCATGTAGTCGATGAAGCCGGCCACCTGCTGGCTGGAGCAGGCCCACACGGAGGCCAGGGCGTCCTTCGTGTCCACGTCGCAATAGGGGTAGACGTGGACGGGCTCGTGGGTGTCCAGCGTGAGCATGGAGAGGTTGAAGGGCTTGCCGGTCTTCGCCGACGCGTCATGCATGGCCGTGACCTCGTCCTTGGCGTGCTCCATGAGTTTCTGGTCGCTCAGCCCCCAGTCCGGGCGCAGGTCGCTTCCGCCGTCGCCCATGGCCTTCCACGTGTCGAGGTCCTTCTCCTCGTCGTACCCGTGGGTGCGCAGGAAGACGTCCTTGGCCGCGAAGCCGCCGTTGGCGCCGCCCAGGAACTCGCTCGTGTAGCCGTGGGCCTTGAGGACGTCGCCGAGGCAGGTCTGGCCGGGCATGTAGGTGTCCTGGTGGGTGTCGGAGAGCTCGTTCATGATCGAGTCTCCCGTCGCGGCGGTCTTGCCGCGCAGCGGGATGCCGCACTGGGTGGATCCGATGCCGGCCATGGTCCAGCCGCCCCCCTCGTACATGGCGTACTTGTCGATCTGGGCCCAGCCGCGCGTGGCGTCCTCGAGCGGCGCGAACATGTCCTTCTCGAAGAGGGAGGTGTCGGAGAGCTTGGCCTCGCCCGACTCGAGGTAGATGATCACGACGTTGAGCGGCTTGCCGTCCGCGCTGAGCTGCGGCGTGCGGTTGTAGGCGCCGAGGTCCAGGTCGCTCGTCATGGCCCGCACGTAGGAGGGCAGGCCGGTGGTCCTGGAGAAGGCGGTGGAACCGGTGACCATCACGGCGGCCACGAGCACCACGGCGGCGACGGGTTCGGCCCAGCGCAGGGTGCGCCCCGGGGCGGTGCGGCGACGCTTCCACCACCAGCGGGCGGCGATGAGCAGAGCGGTCGCGAGGGTCGGAACCACGGCGATCCACCAGATGGCCTGCGGCACCAGGGCGCCGCCGCCGCCATCGCCCTGCACGCCCACGAGGTTGGTGAGCATCTGGTCGATGTTCACGTCGCCCCACACGTGGCGGATGTCCAGCGCCGCGGCGAGGAGGACCAGGCCCAGCCACACCAGGAACCACGCGAGGACCCGGAGCGCTCCGGCGCCGATGCGTCGCCACATTCCCCGGGGTTCGTCAGCCACGCCCATGATCACTCGCTCCGTTCGGGTCTCACCTGATGAACGCAGCTTCCCGTTCCGGACGCATGCGAACCTCCCCAGCCTAGGGCGGAATTCACCCGAAGTTCAAGGAAGGGTGAGATCCACCACGGGTGCTCCGGGCGCCGGCTCCGAGCGCCCGGCGGACCTCAGAGCCCGAAGGCCGAGGGGTCCTCGTCCAGGAGCGCGGCCAGGCGCTCCTCCAGCCCCTCGGCGTCCAGGGACTCCTCGAAGCGTGCGTCGAGGGCTGAGCGCACGGCGGCGGCCTTGACCCCGGACTCCGGGTCCACGGGGTAGCCGTCCTCGCTCCAGTTGTAGGCGGTGGAGACCTGTTCGGCCTCGTCGGCGAGCCCCAGCGTGCGCAGCGACTCGACGACGTCGGCCACGGCGGCATCACCCTCGTCGCCGGCCGCGAGCGTCTCCACGGCGTCGATCAGGCCGTCCTCGTCGGCGGCGGCCACGAAGGTGCGCGCGTGGAAGAGCGCTGCGACGCCGTCCGGCACGGTGCCGCCCGCGGCGATCTCGCGGCCGGCGGCGTCGGCCAGGCGCGCCACGTCGTCCAGGCGGTCTGCGGCGCTCACGCCTTGTCCTCGCCCTCGGTGCCCGACGCCGCGGGGTCGCCGTCCGCCTTTTCCTCGGCCTGGGTCTCGTCCTCGACGCGGACGCCGAAGCGCGGGCGCCCATCGTCGAGGTCCTGGTAGCCGGGGCCCGGGGCGGACGGAGCCTCGGAACCACCCGGCGTCGGGCCATGGGGGTCGGCGGGCCCGACGGGAGGCGGCACGGAGGCTCCCGCGGACGGGGCCGCACCCCATCCGGAGCGGGCCGCGGCCTGCGAGGGGTGCATGGGTAGCTGCGAGGCGAGACGCTTGGCCTGCCCGGCCACCGTGTGGTCCACCACGACGTCCCACGTGCTCGGCAGCACCTGCCGCGTGGAGGCGAAGTCGCGCTGCCCGCGCTGCAGGGCGTAGCCGATGACGCCCATGAGCATGAAGAGCACCGCGCCGAGCAGGGCCGCGGCGACGACGGACACGAGGCTGCCCTGGCCCGGCTCGGCGAAGAGCATGAGCAGCAAGCCGAAGAAGATGCCGATGACGGCGCCCTGGGAGGCGCCCTGCGCGGCGACGCGCGGGTAGCTCAGCTTGGAGCGCACCCGCTCCACGAGCTTGAGGTCGTTGCCGATGATGGACACGTTCGAGACGGGGAAGTCGTTGTCGGCGAGGTAGTCCACCATCTTCTGGGCGTCGAGGTAGTTCTCGTAACGACCGATCACCTCACCCCGTGGGATGGTGGGAAACCGGGCCGAGGCGTCGTTCACGGGGGAAGTCATGCCTCCTATTCTGCCGCCGTCCGGCATCGCGTGTCGCCCCGCTCCCGGCCGGTAGCCTAGAAGGCGTGAGCAGCTCCAAGATCTTCGTCGCCCGACTGCTCGGCCTCGACGTCTTCGACCCCCTCGGCGACCGCCTCGGTCGCCTCCGCGATGCCGTGGTGCTGGAACGCGGCCCAGGCAGACGCGCCCTGGCCGTGGGCATCGTGGTCGAGGTGCTTGGCAAGAAGCGCGTGTTCGTCCCCATGACGCGCGTGCAGTCCGTGTCCTCCGAACAGGTCATCGCCTCCGGTCTCGTCAACCTGCGCCGCTTCCAGCAGCGCGGCGCGGAGACCCTCGTGGCCGGCCAGGTCTTCGACCGCCGCGTCACCTTCCTGGACGGCACTGGTCAGGGCGTCGTCGAGGACGTGGGCCTCGAACACCTCCCGAACGGCGACTGGGCCGTGGACGAGTACTTCGTGCGCCGGGGCTCCGCCGGGCTGCGCGGCTTCCGCCGCCGCGGCGACTCCGTCATCGTGGCGTGGAACGAGGTCGTCTTCGGCGACATCCGCGAGCCCCAGGGCGCCACGCAGTTCATCGAGTCCCACGACGACCTCAAGCCAGCCGACTTCGCCGACGCCCTGCACGAGATGGACGAGAAGCGCCGCCTCGAGGTGGCCACCGAGTTGCAGGACGACCGCCTCGCCGAGGTGCTCCAGGAGCTGCCCGACGACGAGCAGGTCGCCATCCTCTCCTCGCTCGACACGGAGCGCGCCGCGGACGTCCTCGAGGAGATGGACCCGGACGACGCCGCCGACCTGCTCTCCGAGCTGCCGGAGACCCAGAAGGAATCCCTCCTCGGCCTCATGGAACCGGACGAGGCGGAGGACGTGCGCCGCCTGCTGGAGTACGAGGAGAACACGGCGGGTTCCATGATGACGCCCGTCCCGGTCATCCTGCCTCCGGAGGCCACCGTGGCCGAGGCCCTGGCCGCCGTGCGCCGGGAGGAGATCAGCCCGGCCCTCGCCGCCACCGTCTTCGTGTGCAGGCCCCCCCTGGAGACTCCAACGGGCCGGTACCTGGGGCTGGTCCACATCCAGGAGCTGCTGCGCTCGGCTCCCCCAGAACCCGTCGGCAAGCTCGTGGACAAGGACCTGGAGCCGCTCTCCGACTTCGCGAGCGTGCAGGAGGTCTCGCGGCTGCTGGCCACCTACGACCTCACCTCCGCCCCCATCGTCAACGAGGAGGGCCGCCTCGTGGGAGCCGTCACGGTGGACGACGTGCTCGACCACCTGCTGCCGGACGACTGGCGCAGCCACGACGACGACGCCCCCGTGCGGCCCACCCGGCGCACCCATCTACGTCCCAAGGGGGTGAAGCGTGGCTGAGAAGACCCCCCGCCGCGTGCGGACCACCACGACCGGCCTCGACACGCCCCTGCGCTCACGCACGCGCCTGTGGCCGCGCCTGACGCCCAATCCCGACGCCTTCGGCTCGGCGACGGAGAAGTTCGCTCGCTTCATGGGCACCCCGCAGTTCCTGCTGTGGATGACGATCTTCTGCGCCGTCTGGCTCGCGTGGAATACCTTCGCGCCCGCGTCGTGGCGCTTCGACTCCGCCGCGCTGGGTTTCACGGCGCTCACCCTGGTGCTCTCGCTCCAGGCCTCCTACGCCGCCCCGCTGCTGCTGCTGGCGCAGAACCGCCAGGACGACCGCGACCGTGTCTCCCTCACCGAGGACCGCGCCCGCGCCGAGCGCAACCTCACGGACACCGAATACCTCACGCGGGAGATCGCGGGCCTGCGCATGGCCATGCGCGACGTGGCCACGCGAGACTTCGTCCGCTCCGAGCTGCGCCTGGTCCTGGAGGAGTTGCTGGAGGAACGCGAGGGCGTGGAGGACCGCGAGGCCAAGAAGCGGCGCAAGCGCGAACGCGAACGCTTCGAACGGGAGAAGGACCGCGAGGAGCGCGGTCGCGACGAGAAGGAACGCCGATGACCGCGCCCTCCGGGAAGGCCGTCCGCGCCGCGCTGGGGCGGGTCATGGACCCCGAGCTGCGCCGCCCGGTCACGGAGTTGGGGATGATCTCCTCCGTTTCCGTGCACGACGACGCCTCCGTCACCGTGGGAGTGCTCCTCACCATCGAGGGATGCCCCCTGCGCTCCACGATCGAGACGGAGGTGCGGCGCGAGGTCGGCGCCGTGGCCGGCGTCAGCGGGGTGAGCGTGGAACTCGGCGTCATGTCGCCGGAGCAGCGGCGCTCGCTCGTGGATTCGCTCAAGCGTCGCGTGGTGCCCTTCACGCAGGCCGGCTCGCTCACGCGCGTCATCGCCGTCGCCTCCGGAAAGGGCGGCGTGGGCAAGAGCTCCGTCACGGTGAACCTGGCCGCCGCGATGGCCGCCTCCGGGCTACGGGTAGGGGTGATCGACGCGGACGTGCTCGGCTTCTCCGTGCCGGGGCTCATGGGCCTTGGCACAGCCACGCCCACGCGGGTGGATGAGATGATCGTGCCCCCCGTGGCCCACGGCGTGAAGGTCGTCTCCATCGGAATGTTCCTGGCGGACAACGCGCCCGTCATGTGGCGCGGGCCCATGCTGCACCGCGCGCTGGAGCAGTTCATCACCGAGGTGCACTTCGGGGACCTCGACGTGCTGCTGCTGGACCTGCCGCCCGGCACGGGCGACGTCGCCATCTCCGTCTCCCAATTGCTGCCCGGCTCCGAGCTCGTGGTCGTGACCACACCCCAGCGGGCCGCCTCCGAGGTGGCCGAGCGGGCCGGCGTCATGGCCGAGCGGACGGGTCAGCGCGTCATCGGCGTGGTGGAGAACATGGGCCCCTCCACGCTGGCCGACGGCTCCACGTTCTCGCCGTTCGGCGAGGGCGGGGGCCTGGAGGTCGCCGCGCGGCTCTCGGCCGCCGCGGGTCGCGACGTCCCGCTGCTGGCGAGCGTCCCTCTGGACGCCGCCCTGCGCGAGGGCGGGGACGACGGTCTGCCCGTGGTGCTCGGCGCCCCGGAATCCCCCGCCGGGGCGGCCCTGCGTTCCCTCGCCGCCCGGTTGTCGGTGCGGCCGCGCGGTCTGGCGGGGATGCGCCTGGACGTCACGCCGCGTTGAGCGGCGGCGGACGCACCGGCCTCAGGTGGCCTCGGTGTCGAAGGGCGCCAGCTCCCCCGGCGCGAGCACGGCGCCGCTGCTGGCCAGCGTCGCCACGGGCGTGAGGGCCCCGGCGGCGAGTGGCGCCGGGACGGGGTCCGCGTCGTCAAGGAGGGCGTCCCTGATGATCTTGCGCGGGTCGTACTGACGCGGATCCAACTTGCGCCAGTCCAGGTCGGCGACCTCGTCCCCGACCTCCTCGCGCAGGCGTTCCCTTGCGCCGTCCGCCATGCCGCGCACGTTGCGGACGAGCTGGGCCAGCTTCTGCGCGTACTCGGGCAGCTTCTCCGGCCCGAGCACGACGACGGCCACGAGCGCCAGAATGACGAACTCGCTGCCGTTGATGCCGAAGAATTCCACCCCTAGATGCTACCGGTCGCGCTACCTGGTGGGGTCCACGAGGCGCGTGAAGCCGCGCGCCAGGCGGTCCCACCCGGCGGCCACGTCCGCCTCCGCGTCGCTCTGGGCGTCACGGGCCATGTCCCTGACCTGGTCCTCCAGCGCATCGACCGACTGTCCGCTCAGGGACGCGTCCAGCACAAAGCGGGCGCCCGCCACCACGAAGGTGCGGGGGGTACCGTCGGCGGTGGCGCCGGCGGGCGAGGCGGGGGCGCCGCCGCCGCTGAGGGAACGCTCCTCCGTGAGCACCACCGAGCCGTCCTTGCCCGCGTAGCTGGTCGTCACGGCCGCCACGTCACCCTGCGTGATACCGGTGGCGGACGTGGTGGCGTAGCCGCCCGCCCTCAGGTCGGCGCACGTCCACCCGGCGCGGCGCAGCTCGGCGACGTCGTAGTCGGAGAGCGCCACACCCGAGGCGGTGAACTCCGAGGTTGGCTTGACCAGGTCGGCGTTCGCCGTGCTGGCCCCGGCCTGCCAGGCGGCGAGGAGCACGGCCACGATGGTCACGAAGGTGACCAGGCACCCCAGAACGGGGACGGCGTTGCTGACCAGGCGGCGTCGGCTCCCCACGAGCACGAGCGAGCCGGTGTCCGGCCATTGCACGGCGCTGCCGGCCACGAGGTTGGCCCGCCGCCTGGCGGTGCGGCGATACTCCGCGACGGCGTCGCGGCAGACGGGGCACCGGCCCAGGTGCAGTTCGAGGGCGGCGGCCCGCCGGGCCGGCATCTCGCCGGTGACGTACTCCGCGACCTCACGACCGTCGCTGAGATGATGAACGAACGCCACCGTGTCAGCGCCCCTGCAGGCTCGGGACGGCGGCCCCTCCGACGCGGCCGGGGGCCCGGTGGGCCAGGGCCTGGCGCAGCTGCGTGCGGCCGCGGTGGATGCGCGAGCGCACGGTGCCGAGCTTGAGGCCCAGCGTCTGGGCCACCTCCTCGTAGGAGAAGCCTTCCAGGTCGCACAGGACCACGGCGGCGCGGTAGTCGGGGGCCAGGGCGGCGAGGGCGGCGGCCACGTCGCGGTCCAGGTGCGCGAATTCGTAGCTGCGCTCGGGCCCGGCCTGCTCCGAGGGCAGGCGCTCGTCCGCGTCGTCGGCCAGCGGGTCGAAGCGCACGCGCGCGCGGCGCCGGGCGCCATCGAGGAAGAGATTGGTGGCGATGCGACGCAGCCAGGCGTCCACGGAGCCGGGGGTGAAGTTGTCGAGGGCGCGCAGGGCCCTGACGTAGGTGTCCTGCACCAGGTCCTCCGCGTCCGCGCGGTTCCCGGTGAGCCGATAGGCGATGCGGGTCAAGGCCCGTCCGTGGTCCGCCGCGAGACGCTCGGGGGACGGAGCCTCTCCGGCGGAGCTCGGCATGGTTTTCACGCATGTCATTCTTCACAACGCATCTGTGAAGATGCTGGACCCCGGAACGGGATCCGCTGAGCCGAGGGCCGCGATGGTAGGCACCGCACCGTGTGATGCGCCGCCCGGGCCGGACCTAGAATGAGGGGTCCCCGTCCCCTTCGCAGGAAGCGATCCACCACCTCCATGAGCGCCGAGAAGCACAGCAGCTGGTCCTACGCGGAGGCCCTGTCCCGGGAGGACGCCGTGCTCTCCCGCGCCCGCGAACGCGGCCACGAGCTGGGCGTCGAGGCCGTCTCCGCCGGCACGGGTTCCCTGCTGACGGTGCTCGCGGCGGGCGCCGGGGTGCGCACCGCCGTGGAGCTCGGCGCCGGGGTGGGCGTGAGCGGCGTGTGCCTGCTACGCGGCATGGACGATCGCGGCATCCTCACCGCCGTGGAGCCGGACATCGAGCACCTGGACGCCGCGCGCCTGGCCTACTCGGAGGCCGGCTTCGCCTCGCACCGCACCCGCACCATCAACGGACGCAGCCAGGACGTGCTGCCCCGGCTGGCCGACGCCGCCTACGACCTCGTATTCGTCGACGGGGCCCGCACCCGCGTGGCGCAGGACGTGCTGGAGGCGGCGCGCCTGCTGCGCGTGGGCGGGCTGCTGGTGGTCAACGATGCCTTGGACTCCGACACGGTCCCGCAACCGGCGGTGCGGCGGCCCAGCACGCTCTCGGCCCGGCAGGCCCAGCGCTTCCTGCGCGACGACGAGCGCTTCGACACCGTCATGCTGCCCACTGGCACCGGCGTCCTGGTGGCGGTGCGACGCTCCTGAGCCGGGCGTCGATGCGACGCTCACGCCGGCGCCCGAAAGGCGAAGGACGCTCCCGGAACGCCGAGAGGGCCCCGGAAGCTCGCGCTTCCGGGGCCCTCTCCCGTTTCCCCAGCGGAACGACGGGGCTCAGGCCTCGGTGGCCTCCACCAGGACGTCGCGCAGGGCGGCGGCCTCGTCGTTGTTCAGCTCAAGCACCAAGCGGCCTCCCCCGTCGATCGGGACGCGCATGATGAGGCTGCGCCCCTCCTTGGTGACCTCCAGGGGGCCGTCGCCGGTGCGCGGTTTCATGGCAGCCATGTCGGTGCTCCTCAATTCAGGTATGGGCGGGGGTGTCCGCCCTTGATCCTCCCGGTTCAGGTGCGACCGTTCCGGGCATCTACGGAATTGATTATCCCGGATTCCGGCGCGTGGGGCCAATCACACGGCCGTTGGGTTACCCGAGGGGACCGAATCACCTTCCCCCTCAGGGGAAACGACCGGGCCCGGAGCGGCGACCAACGCGGTGTTCTCCGCCCGCAAGCGGTCCAGCTCGGCACCCAGAACGTCCAGCACCGCATCCACCTCCTCGCAGCGGTAACCGCGCAGCGCGGGGCTCAGCCGCAGGGCGTCGACGTCGGCCGCCGTCGGGCGCTCGGGCAACAGGACGGGGGGCAGGACGGGCTCCGGCTCCGAGAGTCCCAGGATGGGCTGCGACGCGTCCGGCGCGGTGATGCCCGCACGCCGCGGCCGAAATCCGACCACGAGCGCCGTGCCCAGGAGGAGGACGGCCAGGAAGAGGACCAGGTACTGCACGCCCTCAGCCCCGCCCACCGGTCGCGTGGGCCACGGCCTCGCGCGGATCGTCGGTCACGAGGGGCCGCACCACGTCCTCCTGGGAGACGGTGCCGTGAGCCAGGAGCGTGTCCCTGATCCAGTCGATGAGCGGGGACCAGAAGGCTGTGCCCACGAGCGCCACGGGGTAGTCGGAGACCTTGCCCGTCTGCACCAGGGTGAGCACCTCGAAGAGCTCGTCCAGCGTGCCGATACCACCGGCGAGCACCACGGCCCCCTGCGTGTACTTCACGAAGTTCACCTTGCGGGCAAAGAAGTAGTGGAACGGGACGGAGAGCCCCACGTGCTCGTTGAAGCCGTTCTCGAAGGCCAGCTGGATGCCCAGGCCCACGGAGATGCCCCCGGCGTCCCTGGCACCGCGGTTGGCGGCCTCCATGATGCCGGGGCCTCCGCCCGTCACGACCGCGAAGCCGTCCCGCGCCAACGCCTCGCCCACGGCCATGGCCTGGGAGTAGGCGGGGGTGTCCTCCCCCAGGCGCGCCGAGCCGAACACGGCCACGGCCGGCCCCAGCCCGCCCAGGATGTCGAAAGCGTTCACGAATTCGCCCTGGATGCGCATGGCCCGCCATGCCTCGTCCCCCGGCGAGGCCCGGTGCGAGTCCAACAGGGCACGGTCGAAGCGGGCCACCGCCGGGGTCGTGAAGGGAACAGCCTGGTCGTCGCTCATGACGAACAGCCTAGGGGTAGCGGGGCGGGAGCCGCTTTCCCGCCCCGCGATTCCGTCACGGTGCTTGGCCGCATGAACGCCCAGGGTTGTGCGTTCCGTCACATGCACTAATCTCATTGACATGAGCACCGTCGCCCAGGACACGTCATCCAGTGCATCCGTCGTCTCCGTCAAGGACGTGAACAAGCACTATGGCTCGCTGCACGTGCTGAAGGACATCAACCTCTCGGTGCGCAAGGGGGAGGTGGTGGTGGTGCTTGGCCCCTCCGGCTCCGGCAAGTCCACCCTGTGCCGCACCATCAACCGCCTGGAGACCATCGACTCCGGCGAGATCCGCGTGGACGGGGAACTGCTCCCCCAGGAGGGCAGGGCCCTGGCGCAGCTGCGCGCCGAGGTGGGCATGGTCTTCCAGTCCTTCAACCTCTTCGCCAACAAGACCATCCTGGAGAACGTGACGCTGGGCCCCGTCAAGGTCCGCGGCATGAAGAAGCAGGAGGCCCAGAAGCTCGCCATGGACCTGCTCACACGGGTGGGCGTGGCCAACCAGAAGGACAAGCTCCCCTCGCAACTCTCCGGCGGCCAGCAGCAGCGCGTGGCGATCGCCAGGGCGCTCGCCATGAGGCCCAAGGCCATGCTCTTCGACGAGCCAACCTCCGCGCTGGACCCGGAGATGATCAATGAGGTGCTGGACACCATGATCTCCCTGGCCAAGGAGGGCATGACCATGATCGTGGTGACCCACGAGATGGGCTTCGCCCGCAAGGCCGCCGACCGCATCGTCTTCATGGCGGACGGCCAGATCGTGGAGGAGTCCAGGCCGGAGGACTTCTTCACCCACCCGCGCTCGGAGCGTGCCAAGGACTTCCTCTCCAAGCTCATCACTCACTAGTTCCGTACCGATTTCGATCCGCATCCAACGCTCGAGTTCACCCCGAAAGGATCCCCTCATGGCCCTCTTCAGCAAGCGCCGCGGCCTCGTCGCCGCCACCGTGGCGGCCGCCGCGGCCCTCGCCCTGACCGCCTGCGGCGGCAGCGACAACGCCTCGGGAAACGACAAGTTCGACGTCGCCAAGGACGTGTCCATCTCCGGCTCCCCCACCTTCGACAAGCTCAAGAGCGCGGGCAAGATCGTCATCGGCGTCAAGGAGGACCAGCCCGGGCTGGGCTTCCTGGACGCCACGACCGGCGAGCGCTCCGGCTTCGACATCGAGATCGCCCAGTGGATGGCCGCCTCGCTCGGCTTCGGCGGCGACAAGATCGTGTACAAGCCGGTGGACTCCGCCAACCGCGAGCAGGCGCTCGCCAACGGCGACGTCAACATGTACGTCGGCACCTACTCCATCACCGACAAGCGCAAGGAGCAGGTCGGCTTCGTCGGCCCGTACTTCGTGACCGGCCAGGGTCTCCTGGTGGCCAAGGACAACACGGACATCAACTCGGAGAAGGACCTCACGGGCAAGACCGTCTGCTCCGTCACCGGCTCCACGCCGCTGCAGAACATCCAGCAGCACTACCCGGACGTGAAAACCATCACCTTCGACAAGTACTCGCAGTGCGTCGAGGCCGTGAAGAACAAGCAGGCGGACGCGCTGACCACCGACCAGGCCATCCTCATCGGCTACGCATCCCAGGAGCCGGACAAGCTCAAGGTGGTGGGCGAGCCCTTCACGGAGGAGCGCTACGGCATCGGCATCCCCAAGGGTGACAAGGCCTTCTGCGAGGCCCTCACCAAGACCCTGAGCGACGGCGGCGACACGTGGAGCAAGATCTACGACGAGACGCTGGGCAAGTCCGGGACCAAGGTGGAGCAGCCCACGGCGGACCCCTGCGCCTGATCCGAGCCGCGGCCGGGGTGGGGCTCCCCCGAGGAACCCCACCCCGGCCCGTCCGATTCCTCTGAGAAAGGCCGGGACGTGAACACCCTCCTGGACAACCTCGACATCTTCACGAAGGGCTTCGGCAACACGCTGATCCTCTTCGCGTGGTCGGCGGTCGGCGCGCTCATCCTCGGCACCGTCGTGGCGGCCATGCGCGTCTCCCCCGTGCCGATCATGCGCGGCGTGGGCACCGTGTACGTCAACACGGTGCGCAACACCCCGCTGACGCTCGTGATGATGTTCTTCGCCCTCGGCTACCCGCAGTTGGGCCTGCCCAAGCTGGACTACATCCCGTTGGCGATCATCGCCCTCATCCTCTACACCGCCACCTACGTGGCGGAGACGCTGCGTTCCGGCATCAACACCGTGCCGCTTGGTCAGGCCGAGGCCGCGCGCGCCATCGGCCTGACCTTCGGTCAGTCGCTGAGCCAGATCATCCTGCCGCAGGCCTTCCGCGCCGTGGTTCCTCCCCTCTTCAACGTGCTCATCGCCCTGCTGAAGAACACCACGATCGCCGCCGCGTTCTCGGTGCTGGAGGCCGGCGCCATCCGCGCCTACCTCTCGGAACGCGGTGAACCGGCCCTCGTGGTGCTGCTGTGGGTGGCGCTCGTGTTCGTGATCCTGGTGCTGATCCTCTCCGCGATCCAGCGCTCCTTCGAGAAGAAGTGGAGGAACGCCTGATGGCCACGTCCGTCCTGTTCGACGCCCCCGGTCCCAAGGCGAAGACCCGCAACGCGATCCTCGCGGTCGTCACCGTCCTCGTGGTCCTGGGCATCATCGCCTTCGTCGTGGTGCAGCTGGGCAAGTCCGGTCAGTTCGACTCCAAGAAGTGGAGCATCTTCACGTACCCCCTGGTGCAGAAGAGCTTCGCCACGGCCGCCCTGGCGACCCTCAAGGCCTTCGGCGTCGCCGCGGTGCTCTCGCTCGTGCTCGGCTTCCTCCTCGCCCTGGGCAGGCTCTCCGACCATGCATGGTTGCGCGGCCCGGTGACCTGGATCGTGGAGCTCTTCCGCGCCGTGCCGCTGCTGGTGCTCATGATGCTCTTCTACTACGGCCTGCCGACCGTGGGGTTCAAGCTCACGCCCTTCACGGCCGTGGTCGTCAGCCTGACCCTCTACAACGGCTCCGTGCTCTCCGAGGTCTTCAGGGCCGGCGTCAACGCGCTGCCCAAGGGCCAGAAGGAGGCCGGCTTCGCCGTCGGGCTGCGCAAGGGCCAGGTCATGACGAGCATCCTGTTGCCGCAGGCCGTCAAGGCGATGCTCCCGGCGATCATCGCCCAGCTCGTGGTCATCCTGAAGGACACGGCGATCGGTTTCGTCATCACCTACCAGGAGCTGCTCTACTACGTGAAGTACCTGGGCTCGCAGGTGAACTTCGGCAACCCGATCATCCCCGGGGCCATGGTCGGCGCCGTGATCTACATCGGCATGTGCCTGGTCCTGTCCGGCATCGCGAAGTACGCCGAGCACAAGATCAACAAGTCCCCCGCGATCGCCAAGGCGCAGGAGAACCTCGCAGTGGGTGTCGCCGGCGACGAGACGGCTGGCGGCTTGCCGCCCGGGGTCTGACCCCCTCCCCTGCACGACGACGGCGGACGCCCCCGAAGGAGGGCGGCGCCCCTCCGTCGCGCTTCTACGCGTGGTGAGGCGCTCCCGGGGCGCTTTTACCCCCGTTTGGGTGCCTCACCACGCGTAGAAGCGCAGGGTCAGGAGAGCCAGCGCGTGAGCGCCGCGAGGCACTCGCGCACTGCCGCCGCCTCGACGTGCTCGTCGTCCGAGTGCGCCAGGAGGGCGTCGCCCGGCCCGAAGTTCACGGCGGGGATGCCCAGCGCGGAGAAGCGCGCCACGTCCGTCCAGCCGTACTTCGGCTTGGCCCGGGCGCCCACCGCGGCCACGAAGCTCGCCGCCGCCGGGACGTCCAGCCCAGGGCGGGCACCGGCCGCGGCGTCGGTGCGCTCCACGTCGAAGCCGTCCAGCAGCTCGCGAACGTAGGCCTCGGCCTGCTCCAGGTCGCGGGACGGGGCGAAGCGGTAGTTGACCTCCACCTCGCACGCGTCGGGGATGACGTTGCCGGCCACGCCGCCCGCGATCCGCACGGCGTTGAGGGACTCGCGATAGTCCAGCCCGTCCACGTGGACCGTTGCGGGCTCGTGCCCCGCCAGGCGCGCGAGGATGGGCGCGGCCCTGTGGATCGCGTTCTCCCCCATCCAGGCGCGGGCGGAATGGGCGGCCCGCCCCGCCGTGCGCACGCGGAAGCGCATGGTGCCGTTGCACCCACCCTCCACGGCGCCGTCGGTCGGCTCCAGCAGGATGGCGAACTGCGCGTCGGTCAGCAGCTCGGGATGATGCTCCACGAGGCGGCCGAGCCCGGAGAGCGAGGCTTCGACCTCCTCGTGGTCGTAGAAGACGTAGGTGACGTCCGCGTTCGGCTCCGTCAGCGTTGCGGCGAGGGCCAGCTGGACGGCCACGCCCCCCTTCATGTCCACGGTGCCACGGCCGTACAGGGTCTCACCGTCCCAGACGGAGGGCACCAGCCCGCGCGAGCCGGGCGTCGTGGGCAGGGGAACGGTGTCGAGGTGCCCGGCCAGGACCACCCGCGTCGGCCGCCCCAGGGAGGTGCGGGCCACGACGGCGTCGCCGTCGCGCGTCACGCTCAGGTGAGGCAAGGAGCGCAGGGCGGCCTCCACGGCGTCGGCCACCGCACCCTCGCGGCCGGAGACGGACTCGATGTCCACCAGGGAGGCCGTCAGGCCGGCGACATCCTGGGTGAGGTCGAGGGCGCTCGGTCGGCCCGGGACGGTGGGGTTGGCGTGCTGCTGGCTGGCGTCTTCGCTCATGTCATGCGAGCCTACCGGCGCCGTCCCGCTGGCTAGGATGCATGACATGACTGCTACCCCCGCCGCGTCCTCCCCCGCCCAGACCCGAGTGGCCTCCGCGCACGGCGTGGCCACGGTCCACGCCTCCGGCGCCGTGCTGGACGCCTGGTTCCCGCGTCCCGCGCTGGCCCCGTTGTCCGACGACGCCGCCTCCGCCGCCGTGCGTGCCTCCCTCGAGGCGCTCACGGGCACGGACGAGGCGCGCTCCACCGAGCGCCGCGTCGTCTCCGTCGAGGCCCGACTCGATACGCCCCCCGTCTCCACGGAGGACGTGTGGCTGCGCCTGCACCTGCTCTCCCACCGCCTCGTGACGCCCAACTCCATCAACCTCGACGGCATCTTCGGCTTCCTGGCCAACGTCGTGTGGACCTCGGCCGGGCCGTGCGCCGTGGAGGACTTCGAGCTGACGAGGGCCCTGCTCCAGGCCCGTGGGCCCGTGACCGTCTTCGGCGTGGACAAGTTCCCGCGCATGGTGGACTACGTGGTCCCCGCCGGCGTGCGCATCGCCGACGCCGACCGCGTCCGCCTGGGTGCGCACCTGGCACCCGGCACCACCGTGATGCATGAGGGCTTCGTCAACTTCAACGCCGGCACCCTGGGTGCGTCCATGGTGGAGGGGCGCATCTCCGCCTCCGTCGTGGTCGGCGACGGCACCGACGTGGGCGGCGGCGCCTCCATCATGGGTACGCTCTCCGGCGGCGGCAAGGAGCGCATCACGCTGGGCGAGCGCGTCCTGCTCGGCGCCAACTCCGGCGTAGGCATCTCCCTCGGCGACGACTGCGTCGTGGAGGCCGGCCTCTACGTCACGGCCGGCACGCGCGTGAAGCTGGGCGGGGAGACCGTCAAGGCCCTGTCCCTCTCCGGCCGTCCGGGTCTGCTCTATCGCCGCAACTCGATGACGGGTGCCGTCGAGGCCCTCCCCCGCGCCACGGGCACCGTGGAACTCAACGCCGCGCTGCACGCCAACTGATCCCCGGCCGGCGAGCGGCCCCCACACGGGTGTTCCCCGCGCGACCCGCGCGGGGAACACCCGTGAGCCGTTTCCGGAGCGATCCGCGTTAGCCTGGTTGGCATGCGACGCGGGACCCGTTCGGCCATCGCCCTTGCGGTCACCGCCGCGGTCATCGCCGGTGGCATCTGGGGGGTGCGCACCTACATCGACAGGAGCCAGGTGCTCGTCTCCGTCGAGTGCACCACGAGCGTGGGCCCCCACCACTACAAACTGGACCCCGAGCAGGCCGGCAACGCCGCGACCATTTCCGCCGTCGCCGTGGGACGCCAGCTGCCCGCCCGGGCCACGAGCATCGCTCTGGCGACGGCCATGCAGGAGTCCAAGCTGCGCAATCTCGCCTACGGCGACACGGCCGGGCCGGACTCCCGCGGCCTCTTCCAGCAGCGCCCCTCCCAGGGGTGGGGCACCGAGGCCGAGGTCATGGACCCCGTGCACGCCTCCGGGGCGTTCTTCGACGAGCTCGTCACCTTCGACTACCGGAGCATGAGCGTCACCGCCGCGGCGCAGAAGGTCCAGCGCAGCGCCTTCCCCGAGGCCTACGCCGCCCACGAGGCCGCCGCGCGCGCCTACGCCTCGGCACTCACGGGCGAGTCCGCCTCGGCGCTCACGTGCTCGCTGCGCCGCACCACCCGGGCGGGCGACGCCGCGAAGCTGGCCCAGCGGATCGTCCACGAGTACGGCGGGAACGCGTTCTCCCCGCGCAGCGGCGGCGACGTGGTCACGGTCCGCGCCTCGACGACCGCGCGTGGATGGGCCTTGGCCCAATGGGCCGTGGCCCACGCGCAAGAGGACTCCACCCTGTCCGTCTCCTACGCCGGCCTCACGTGGACCAGGACCACAGGCGCCTGGGAACCCAGCGAGGCGGCCGACGGAGCCTCGACGGTCGCCATCCAGCTTGCGACGGCGGCCGGACAGGGCTGAGGCCCGCTCCACCGGGAGCCGCCCCCCGGACCCCGCCTCACCCCGGGAAGCCGGCCACCCGCCGTCGGGCACCGGCCCTACAGACGGAAGCCGCCCCCAAGTGATGAAAACTGCCGTCTATCCCGCGGGATAGACGGCAGTTTTCATCACAGAAAGGGTGCGTCAACGCCGCCGCCCGCCGTCCCCCACGAAGAGCGGGGGACGACGGGCGGCCGGACGAATCAGGCCTTCGGGTAGTCGCGCGCGGCGTGACCCGTGTAGAGCTGGCGCGGACGCCCGATCTTGCGCTCCGGGTCCGTCATGAGCTCGCGCCACTGGGCGATCCAGCCGGGAAGGCGGCCGATCGCGAAGAGCACCGTGAACATCTTCTCCGGGAAGCCCATGGCCTTGTAGATCAGGCCCGTGTAGAAGTCCACATTCGGGTACAGCTTGCGCTGGATGAAGTACTCGTCGTTGAGCGCCTTCTCCTCCAGGGACATCGCGATGTCCAGCAGCTGGTTGGAGCCGTGCTTCTCGAGGATGTCGTGCGCCGTCTTCTTGATGATCTTGGCGCGCGGGTCGTAGTTCTTGTAGACCCGATGGCCGAAGCCCATGAGGCGGACGCCGTCCTCCTTGTTCTTGACCTTCTCCATGTAGGCCTCGGGCGCGATGCCCTCCTCCTCGATGCGGCGCAGCATCTTCAGCACGGCCTCGTTGGCGCCGCCGTGGGCGGGACCGAAGAGTGCGTTGACGCCGGCGGAGACGGACGCGAACATGTTCGCGTCCGTGGAACCCACCAGGCGCACCGTGGAGGTGGAGGCGTTCTGCTCGTGGTCGGCGTGCAGGATGAGGAGCAGGTCCAGGGCCTTGGCGACCTCAGGATCCAGCTCGTACGGCTCCGTTGGCATGCCGAAGGACAGGCGCAGGAAGTTCTCCACGAGGTTCATGGAGTTGTCCGGGTACAGCAGCGCCTGGCCCTGCGACTTGCGGTGCGCGTAGGCCGCGATGACCGGCACCTTGGCCAGGAGGCGGATGGTGGAGAGCTCCACCTGCTCCGGGTCGAAGGGGTCGAGCGAGTCCTGGTACCAAGTGGACAGCGCCGAGACGGCGGAGGCCAGCACCGGCATGGGGTGGGCGTCGCGCGGGAAGCCGTCGAAGAAGCCCTTGAGCTCCTCGTGCAGCAGCGTGTGGCGACGGATCTTCTGGTCGAAGACCTCCAACTCCGTGGCGCTGGGCAGCTCGCCGTAGATGAGCAGGTAGGACACCTCGAGGAAGCTGGAGTTCTGAGCCAGCTGCTCGATGGGGTACCCGCGGTAACGCAGGATGCCGGCGTCGCCGTCGATGTACGTGATCGCGGACTTCGTCGCCGCGGTGTTCATGAAGCCGGGGTCGTAGGTGACGTTGCCCGTGGTCTTCAGCAGGGGCGCAATGGCGAAACCGTCATTGCCTTCGACGGCGCCGACGACGGGAAGCTCAAGGTTGCTCCCCGCGAAGTCAAGGCTGGCCTTCGCTTCAGTCATGGATGGTTGTCCTCACTTCAGAAAAAGAAGGTGTGGTGACACCGGTACTCACCAGTCAGGCTATCGCGTGCCCGCCCAGGCACGAAAACGAGGAGTCCTCCCGCGGCGTGCGCCACTGCGCGCCGCGGAAGGACTCGGTTCGCCGCCCCGCAGGGGGCCGGCTCGGTGGCGGCCGCCCCGTCCGGCCGGAACCGCCGGGCCGCCGTCGCGGTCAGGCCAAACGCCCGACGGCGGCCGCCACCCTTTCGTCCGTGGCCGTCAGGGCCACCCGCACAAAGCCGTGACCGGCTTCGCCGTAGAACACGCCGGGTCCGGCCACGATGCCGCGCTCGGCCAGCCAGGCGATCGAGTCCCAGGTGTCCTCGCCGCGGGTGCACCACAGGTACAGCCCGGCCTCCGAGTGCTCCACGCGGAACCCCGCGCCCCGCAGTGCGGGCAGCAGCGCCTCGCGGCGCGCACGGTAGAGGTCCTTCTGGGCGGCGACGTGGGCGTCGTCGGCCAGCGCGGCCGCCATGGCGGCCTGCACGGGCGCCGGCACGATCATGCCGGCGTGCTTGCGAGAGTTGAGCAGATCGGCGAAGAGCTCGGGGGCACCGGCCACGAAGGCGGCGCGGTAACCGGCCAGGTTGGACTGCTTGGACAGGGAGTACAGGGCCAGCAGGCCGTCCAGGTTCCCGCCGGAGACCTCCGGGGAGAGCACGGACGGCACGCCGTCCTCCCAGCGCCCCCAACCCAGTTCCGCGTAGCACTCGTCGGAGGCCACGACAGCACCGAGCGCGCGCGCCTCGTCGACGCGCTCACGCATGGCGGCGGCGTCAAGCACCGAACCGGTGGGGTTGCCGGGCGAATTGAGCCAGACCAGCTTCACGCGCGAACGGAGCTCGGGGTCCAGCTCGTCGAGGCGATCCGCCGCGACGGCCGTGGCACCGGCCAGCCGCGCCCCGATGTCATACGTCGGGTACGCCACGGTGGGGCGCATGACGACGTCGCCCTCGCCGAGCCCCAGCAGGAGCGGAAGCCACGCCACCATCTCCTTGGAGCCCACGGTGGGCATGACGTTCTCGATGCCAAGCCCGGTGACGCCACGGCGGCGCGCGAACCAGTCGACGATCGCCCGACGCACGGCGGGCGTGCCGAGGGTCGTGGGATAGCCGGGCGCGTCGGAGGCCGCGGCCAGGGCGTCGCGGACCAGCCGCGGCGTCGGATCCACGGGCGTTCCGATGGAGAGGTCCACCGTGCCGCCCGGGTGCTTGGCCGCCGTGGCGCGGTAGGGCGCCAGTGCCTCCCAGGGGTAGTCCGGAAGGTTCAGCACGTTCAGTGGTCCTGGTTCTGCGGCGGCAGGGCGGCCACGAAGGGATGATCGGAATCGATCTTGCCCAACTTGGCCGCACCGCCCGGGGAACCGAGGACGTCGAAGAACTCGACGTTGGCCTTGTAGTACTCGGCCCACTCCTCGGGGACGTCGTCCTCGTAGTAGATGGCCTCGACGGGGCACACGGGCTCGCAGGCGCCGCAGTCGACGCACTCGTCCGGGTGGATGTACAGGCTGCGCTCGCCCTCGTAGATGCAATCGACGGGGCACTCGTCGATGCAGGCCTTGTCCTTCAGGTCCACACAAGGCTGGGCGATGATGTACGTCACGGTGACGCCGACCTTTCCTTACGTCAGGCTCCGACCCCTGGCGCCGCACCGCGACGGAAGGGGCCACTGTTCTCCCGCCAGTCTAGACGCGGGAGGCAACCCGCCGGGTGCCAGGCCCGCCGTCGCGGCGGAACGCACGGCCCTCGGCCCTACGCTGGAGGCGTGAGCGATGTCTTCGACGCCCTGGCACCCGGCACGCGCGTGGTGGTTCGCCACCGTCTCCCGGCCCCCGACGAGCGGCTCAGCGACGCGCTCGGTGAGTTCCTCGGCGTCGAGACTCCCCGTGGCGTGCGCTCGGTTCGCGTGCGCACCCGGCGGGGCGAGGTGATCATCGCCACCTCCGCGATCACCCACGCCAAGCCCGTGCCGCCCCCGCCCACGCGGCGGGGGCCCCGGCGCCCGAGCGAGAGCGATTAAACAAACTCAATCACTGCGCCTAGCATGGCCGCATGAGCATCGACGAGACGGCCCAGGCGCGCGCCCGCGCCCTCTCCTCCCCCGTGCGCCTGCGCATCCTGCGCCTCTGCCTCCACCAGGCCCGCACCAACAAGCAGATCGCGGACGCCCTGGGCATGAACCCCGCCACGACGCTGCACCACGTTCGCACGCTCGTGAACACGGGCTTCCTCGAGGCGGAGGAGGAACGGCGCGGCAGGCGTGGCGCCAAGGAGGTCCCCTACCGCAGCACGCGGCTCTCGTGGAACACGCCGCTTCCGGACGCGGCTCCCGTGCTGCTGGAGACCTTCCTGCAGGAGGTCAACGGCCTGGCCCCGGACGAGATCCAGGTGATGCGGGTGGGCCTCAAACTCGGCGAGGACGAGCAGCGCGAGCTGCTGGCCCGCCTGCGCTCACTCCTGGAGGAGTTCGGTGCCAGGGAGACCCAGGAGGACGCCGTCGCCACGAGCCTCTTCGTGGCGCACCACCTGGACACCTCGGCCGGCTGAACCTCCGTCAGCGCCTGCGGGGCGCGGCCGGGACGAAGGCCGCCACGATGACGAGGGCCACGAGCGTGGCCACGATGGTCCCCACCGTCACGACGATGGCGGACCAGACGGCCCCGGGAGCCACCGCGAAGTAGCGCGTATCCAAGGGGGCCAGCAGCGTGTCGTGCCCGCCGAGTGAGGTCGCGGCCAGCACGGCGAAGGCACACAGCCCCAGCAGGCCGGGCACCCAGCGCCGCGCGGCGTAGAGCCCCCACGACACCGCGGCGCCGAACACCACGAGGGAACCGAGCACCGCCCCCCACGGCAGCACGATGAGTCCGGGCGAGGTGAGCACGGTGGCCCAGGCCTGCCACAGCACGGCGACCGCGCCGGCCGCGAGGCCGATCACCACGGTTCCCACCGCGGCGAGCCAGCCGCTCACCCGGAACGGGCGCACCCCACCCTGCCCGACGGCGGCGGGCAGGGTGGGGTGCTGCGCGGGGCTACTTTCGTGACCCATCGCCATGGGATCAGGCGCGGGAGCGCTGACGGGCGGCCTTGAGGCGCTCGTTGGAGTCGAGGATGACCTTGCGGATGCGGATGGCGTCCGGCGTGACCTCGACGCACTCGTCCTCGCGGGCGAACTCGAGGGACTCCTCGAGCGTCAGGATGCGCGGCGGCGTCAGACCCTCGAAGTTGTCCGCGGAGGAGGAGCGCATGTTGGTGAGCTTCTTCTCCTTGGTCACGTTGACGTCCATGTCGTCCTGGCGGGAGTTCTCGCCCACGATCATGCCCTCGTAGACCTCCTGCGTCGGCTTGACGAAGAAGGAGCAGCGCTCCTGCAGGTTGATCATGGCGAACGGGGTGGCCACGCCGGCGCGGTCGGAGACGATGGAGCCGTTGAGGCGGTACTCGATGTCACCGGCCCAGGGCTCGTAGCCGGCCGCGATGGAGGAGGCGATGCCGGCGCCGCGCGTGTCCGTGAGGAACTTGGTGCGGAAGCCGATGAGGCCACGGGCTGGGACCAGGAACTGCATGCGGATCCAGCCGGAGCCGTGGTTGGTCATCTCGGTCATGCGGCCCTTGCGGGCGGCCATGAGCTGCGTGATCGCGCCGAGGTACTCCTCCGGCGTGTCGATCGTCATCTCCTCCATGGGCTCGTGGACCTTGCCGTCGATCGTCTTGGTGACGACCTGCGGCTTGCCCACCGTGAGCTCGAAGTTCTCGCGGCGCATCTGCTCCACGAGGATAGCCAGGGCGAGCTCGCCGCGGCCCTGGACCTCCCACGCGTCGGGGCGCTCGGTCGGGAGGACCTTGAGGGACACGTTGCCGATGAGCTCGCGGTCCAGTCGGTCCTTGACCTGGCGGGCCGTGACCTTGGCGCCCTTGACGCGGCCGGCCAGCGGGGAGGTGTTGATGCCGATGGTCATGGAGATGGCCGGGTCGTCCACCGTGATGAGCGGCAGCGGCTTGGGGTTCTCCAGGTCGGTGAGGGTGTCGCCGATCATGATGTCCTCGATGCCGGCGACGGCGACGATCTCGCCCTGGGAGGCTTCCTCCGCGGGCACGCGCGAGAGGCCCTTGGTGGCGAGCAGCTCGGTGATCTTCACCTGCTGCACGGAACCGTCGTGGCGGCTCCAGGCCACCTGCTGCCCCTTGCGCAGCGTGCCGTTGTAGACGCGCAGCAGGGCGAGGCGGCCCAGGAACGGGGAGGCGTCCAGGTTGGTGACGTGGGCCTGGAGCACCTCCTCGGTGTCGTACCGCGGGGCCGGGACGTGCTTGAGGATGGCCTCGAACAGCGGCTCCAGGTCCTCGTTCTCCGGCAGGGCGCCGTCGGCGGGCTGGGTCGCGGAGGCGCGGCCGGCCTTGCCGGAGGCGTAGACGACGGGGACGTCCAGCACAGAGTCCAGATCCAGGTCCGGGACCTCGTCGGCCAGGTCGGAGGCCAGGCCAAGGAGCAGGTCCATGGAGTCGGAGACGACGCCGTCGATGCGGGCGTCGGGGCGGTCGGTCTTGTTGACGACCAGGATGACCGGCTTGTGCGCGGCCAGGGCCTTGCGCAGCACAAAGCGGGTCTGGGGCAGAGGGCCCTCGGAGGCGTCCACGAGGAGGACGACGCCGTCCACCATGGACAGGCCGCGCTCCACCTCGCCGCCGAAGTCGGCGTGGCCGGGGGTGTCGATGACGTTGATGAGGACGTCGTTGCCCTGGGCCGCGGGGCCGGAGTAGAACACCGTGGTGTTCTTGGCGAGGATGGTGATGCCCTTCTCGCGCTCCAGCTCGCCCGAGTCCATGACGCGGTCCTCGGTCTCGCCGTGGTCGGAGAAGGCGCCGGTCTGCTGCAGCATGGCGTCGACGAGCGTGGTCTTGCCGTGGTCGACGTGGGCAACGATGGCGACGTTGCGGAGGTCCTCGCGGGAGGCAATGGCCATGGAAGTGATTCCTTCTCCTGTTTCGGGGCGGCGCCGGGGGCGTCTCAAGGTCCTTCACCTGGGGTGCCAGGGGGACGGACGCGCGCGGGTGACACGGCGCCGTCTTTCAGTCTATCGCGTGCCGATGTCCGGCGGGGGGTGAGGCCCGTCACCGCCGGCGGGGTCGTCCCAGCGGCGCCCGACGGGGCCTGGCCGCCGGGAGACCCCGGGCCCGTGGGAGCATGGAGGCATGACGAGTTCCCCCTCCCCGACGCCGGGCCGCCCCTCCGATCCGTCCGGGCGGCTCATCCTGACGACCGCCCGCTCCGGCTGGGTCTGGGTGGGGCTGCTCGCGGTGCTCGGGGTGTTCTCGGCGGTGGATTGCTTCCGCCGCGGCTACGGCGGCCTGGGCATCACGGTGCTCGTGTGGGCCGCCCTGATCTGCTGGCTCGTGGCGCTCGTGTTCCTGCTGCCGCGCCTGGGCATCGATGCCGGCGGCGCCACCGTGCGCAACGTCCTCAGCGAGGTGCGCATCCCGTGGGCCCGGCTCTCCTCGGCCCGGACTACCTACTTCGTGGAGCTGGTCCCGGACACCGGCGCGCCGGTCCGCGTGTGGGCCGCGCCCCAGTCCGCCATGAAGCGCGGCAAGGCGGCCCTGCGCGAGCGCGCCGCGAGCGATGTCGTCTCCACCCCCGCCGCGCGGGAGAGCGATCTGGCCGGCGGTCTCATGGTGGAGCGGGACCGCGCGCTGGCCGCGGCGGGCGGCATCCTCTCCCCCGCCGTTGCCGGTGCCGTCACCAGGACCTTCCTCAAACGCGATTGGAGCATCGCCGCCGCGCTGGCCGTCCTGGCGCTCGTCTCGCTGCTCTTCGCCTGAGTCGCCGTCGGCGCGGCGGGCCGCGGAGCCGTGGTTCCACGGGTCCGGGGGCCGCTCAGATCGTGTCGTCCGCCGCCAGGATCACCATGTCCCAATAGCGGGTGTCCCCGCCGTCCGGATCTGAGGCCGCCTCCTTGTCCGGCGCAGCCGCTTCCGCACCGTCCGCGCCGATCGCGCCCCCCGCCGACGCCGCCCCGGCGGCGGCGCGCTCCGCGTGCCGGGCGCGGGCGCGCTCCACGGCCTGCCCGACGTCCTCCATCAGCTCCCTGAACTCGGCCCGCGTGAGCCTGAAGCCCATGTTGTTGAACGCGGCCCTCACCTGGGGATCGTGGCCCGAGGCATACTCCGGCGCCCATCGCGTGACCCGTTCGAGCACGGAGGCGGCGTCCTCGGCCAGCGAGCTGATGACCGCGGTGCCCATGGCCTCCTCGTGCTCGTCGCGCAGGGGGTGCTCGGGACCGCCGACCTCGGTGTTCTGCGCGACGGGCACGTAGACCCGGTCGCGCTTGTCCCGCCCCAGGGCGGGGTCCACCCGCGCCAGGCCCGCGTTGACGAGGACCCGCAGGTGGAAGCTGATCTGGTTGGCCGGCAGCCCCAGTGCCACGGAGAGGTCCACGGCACGGCCGCTCCCCCGCTTGTTCAACTCGCGTTCCAGGCGCCTCCTGACGGGATGCGCGTAGGCCTTGAGCATGGCGGACGTCATGGCCACGGTGGGTGCTTGCCTTGCCTCTTCCTTGGACACGCTACCACCCTACGACAGATGCGCACCAAGATTTGCGCAATAACTATTGCGCAAGTTTTCTTGCGTTTCTAGGCTGGCTGCTTGAGCCCCTCCCCCGACTCCCCGCCCCGCTCCCCGTCCCCGTGGCGGGACGCCCGCTACCGCGCCTGGCTCGTCTCCGACACCGCGAGCGAGCTGACGACCGCCGTGGCAGGATTCGCGATACCCCTCCTTGCCCTCGCGGTGACCGACAGCCCGGCCCAGGCCGGCGTCATCGGCGCGGTCGGCATCGTGGCACGCATCGTCGCCTCCCTCGCCGGCGGCGTCCTGGCCGATCGCCACCGCCGCTCCCGTCTCATGGTGCTCGGCGGCGCGATCGGTCTCGCGCTGGCCGCCTCCTTCACCCTCCTCGCCGCCGCAGACGCCCTCCGCTTCTGCGTCCTGCTTCTCCTGAACACCGCGCTCGCCTCGCGCAACGGGCTCTTCAGGGTGGTCGGCAACTCCGCGCTCAAGGAATCGGTGCCGGAGTGGGCCATGGGCCGGGCCCAGTCCTCGAACCAAGGCAGGGACGCCGTGCTCGCGCTCGGCGGGGCCCCCGCTCGGCGGCCTCCTGTTGGGGATGGGTGCCTGGCTCGTGGGTGCCGTCATGATCGCGGCCCAGGCGATCGCCACGCTGGCCTCGTGGGTCCTCGGCCGCCGCCAGCGCGCTGCTGCGTCACTGCCCGACGCCGCGGGCGACGTCGCGCCGCCGTCCCGCCCGGCGGCGTCGGGCACCATGCCGCGGGAGGCGCCGGTCCCCGAGCGTCGCCGCGCCGCGGCGGAGATCAGGGAGGGCTTCGCCTGGCTGTTCGCCCGCCGCGACCTGCGCGGCGTGCTCTTCGTGAGCACGCTCGTGAACCTGGGCTTCAACGCCGCGATGACCACGTGCCTCTACAGCCTGCAGCGCGACGGGGTGCCGCCGGAGCGGATCTCGTGGCTCTCGGCCGGCGTCGGCGCGGGTCTGTTGATCGGCGCCCTGCTGGCGCCGCGACTCGTGGCCCGCTTCTCCACGGGCGGTCTGACCGTCGCCGGGCTCGCCGCGCTCACGGCAGGCGTCTGCCTCCTGCCGCTCTGGCACGACGCGCTGCCGCTGGCCGCGGTGCTCGGCGCCTCCATGCTCGCCACCCCGGCCCTCAACGCCGGGCTGTTGGGCTATTTCATGGTGGCCACACCATCCGAGCTCCTGGGCCGCGCCGGCAGCGCGCTCAACGTCTTCAGCACGGGTGCCATACCGTTGGCACCGCTGGTGGCCGGCCTGGGGCTGAGCTGTTGGGGCCGCACCCCCACGTTGCTGCTGTGCGCGGGGATCTGCGCCGTGTCTCTGGCGTGGGGGCTGACCAGCCGCGCGCTGCGCTCGCTTCCGGCCGAGGACGGCTGGGACGAGCACGCGCTGTCCCACGCCGCGGCATGACGCGAGCCCCGCCCCCACGAAGGGGACGGGGCTCACGCGGCGCCGGGAGAAGGCCTACTTGCCGAACTCGAACTTCCCGCCGGGGATCGCCTCCAGGAGGTCGATCGTGTACTGCTCCTTGGGGTTCTCGAACACCTCGTCGGTGCTCGCGGCCTCGACGACCTTGCCCTGGCGCATGACGGTGACGTTGTCCGCCACCATGCGCACCACGCCCAGGTCGTGGGTGATGAACAGGTAGGTCAGGTCCAGCTCGGACTGCAGATCCGCCAGGAGCTGGAGCACCTGCGCCTGCACCAGCACGTCCAGCGCGGAGACGGCCTCGTCCAGGACCAGCACCTCGGGCTTGAGCGCCAGGGCGCGTGCGATCGCGATGCGCTGGCGCTGGCCGCCGGAGAGCTCGTTCGGGTAGCGGTTGGCCGTCGCCGCGGGAAGCGAGACCTGGTCCAGGAGCTCGGCGACCGTCTTGCGGCGGGAGGCAGCGTCCCCGATGCCGTGCGTCAGGAGCGGCTCCGCGATGGAGGTGCCGATCGAGCGCATGGGGTCCAGCGTGCCGTAGGGATCCTGGAACACGGGCTGCACGCGGCGGCGGAACTCCAGCAGCTCGCGCTTGGGCCAGGAGCCCACATCGCGACCGTCGAAGGTCATGGTGCCGGAGGTGATGTCCTCGAGCTTCAGGAACAACTTGGCGATGGTGGACTTGCCGGAACCCGATTCGCCCACGATCGCCATGGTGGAACCCTTGGCGATGTCGAAGGAGACGTCGTCCGCCGCCTTGAACTGGGTCTTCTTGAAGCCACCCTGCTTGATGTCGTAGATCTTGGTGACGTTCTTGACCGAGATCAGCGGCGCGGCGGGTGTCTGGGCCGCCTGATCGTGCGCCAGCGCGGCCCGATCCAGCTCGCTCAGCTCACCCTGCGGGGCGGAGCCCTCGACGACCGACTGGATGCGGCGCGAGGCCAGCGACGGGGCGGCGTTGACGAGGCGCTTGGTGTACGGGTGCTTCGGATCCGCGAGGATCTCCTGCGAGGAGCCGTACTCCACGACCTGCCCCTTGTACATGACCAGCAGCTTCTCCGCGCGCTCGGCCGCGAGGCCAAGGTCGTGCGTGATGAACAGGACCGAGGTCCCGTATTCGCTGGTCAGCGTCCCGATGTGGTCGAGGATGCGGCGCTGGACGGTGACGTCCAGCGCGGACGTCGGCTCGTCCGCGACGAGCAGCTTGGGCCGCGCGGACATGCCGATGCCGATGAGCACGCGCTGGCGCATGCCGCCGGAGAACTGGCTGGGGTACTGGCGCAGGCGGTCCTGGGGATCGGTGAGACCGGCCTCCTTGAGCACCTCGACCACACGGGCCTTGGCTTCCTTGCCGCGCAGGGAGGTGTTGGCCTCGATGGTCTCCTGCACCTGGAAACCGATGTTCCACACCGGGTTCAGGTTGGACATGGGGTCCTGGGGCACGTAGCCGATCTCTCGGCCGCGAATGTGCTCCATCTCCTTGCGGGAGAGCTTGGTCAGGTCCTTGCCGTCGAAGAGCGCAGAACCGCCGCTCACGCGGCCGTTCTCCGCGAGCAGGTCGAGGATGGCCGTGACGGAGGTGGACTTGCCCGAGCCGGACTCGCCCACGATCGCCAGGTTCTCGCCCTGGTAGAGATCGAAGGAGACGCCCTTGACGGCGTTGACCTCCCCTCCCACGGTCTTGAAGGTGACCTGCAGGTCGCGGACCTGCAGCAGCGGAGTTTCCTCCGCACCGGCCTGCTGGCCGAAGGGCTTCGAAACGGTGATGCCCTGGCTCATCGGCGGGCCCTCGCTTTCGGGTCGAGCGCGTCGCGGACGATGTCGCCCAGGAGCAGGAAGGACAGCACCGTGATCGCCAGGGCGGCGGCGGGGTAGAACAACAGGTTGGGGGCCACACGGATGACCTGCTGCGCGGCGGAGATGTCCGCGCCCCAAGACACGGCACTGGACGGCAGACCGACACCTAGGAAGGACAGCGTCGCCTCGGCCACGATGAAGGTGCCAAGCGAGACGGTGGTGATGACGATGACGGGGGCCAGCGAGTTGGGCACCACGTGCTTGAGCAGGATCTTGCCCCGGGAGACGCCCAGGGCGATCGACGCGGTGACGTAGTCCGCGTTCTTGGAGGTCAGCACGGCTCCACGCATGATTCGGGCCACCTGCGGCCAACCGAACACGGCCAGGATGATGGCCAGGCTGAAAGCGTTCTGTTTCCAGGGCAGTACCTGCGACACCACGATGGCGCCCAGGACGGACGGGATGGCGAAGAAGATGTCGCCAAGGCGGGAGACGACGGCGTCCAGCCAGCCGCCGTAGTAACCGGCGATGGCGCCGATGATGCCACCGATGATCGTCGTCAGGATCGTGGCCAGCAGGCCCACCGTGACGGAAGAGCGCGCGCCGTAGATGATGCGGGTGTAGACGTCGCAGCCGAGTTTGTCGAAGCCGAAAATGTGACCGGCCGTCGGGGGATTCAACGACTGGGGGAGCTGGCAGGCGGCGCCGGAGGGGTCGCCGTGCGTGAAGAGCTGCGGAACGATCGAGACCACCACGATGAGGGCGATCAGCACCAGGCAGACCCACGTGAGCCAGCGCCCGCGCATGTCCTTCCAGGCGTCCCCCCAGATGCTGGAGGCCTTGGAGGAGACGTCCACGGCATCGACGGCGGCGACCGGGGTCTCCTCAAGGGGAGCGACGTAGCGCTCGATGTGACGGCTACTTGGCATAACGAATCCTCGGGTCGAGCACGGCGTACAGCAGGTCAACCAGCAGGTTGGCGAGCATGAAGATGATGACCATGACGGCCACGAAGGACACCACGGTGGGCCCCTCGCCCTTGATCACGGCCTGGTAGACCGTGCCGCCCACGCCGTGGATGTTGAAGATGCCCTCGGTCACGATGGCGCCGACCATGAGGTTGCCCAGATCGGTGCCCAGGTAGGTGACCACGGGGATGAGCGAGTTGCGCAGCACGTGCACGCGGATCACCCGGCCGCGCTTGAGCCCCTTGGCCTTGGCCGTGCGCACGAAATCGGCGCCCGAACTTTCAAATACGGAGGCGCGGGTGAGCCTGATGATGTTGGCCAGCGAGACGGAGGCCAACACGATGGCGGGCACGATGAGCTGCCCCCAGGGGGCGTCCGGCGCCACGGTGGTCCGCGCGACGTGCCACTTCACGCCCAACAGGTACTGCAGGACGAAGCCCAGCACGAAGGTGGGGACCGAGATCAGCAAGAGCGAGACCACGAGGGCCACGCTGTCCACGATCTTGCCCTTGCGCAGGCCGGCCCAGAGGCCCACGGCGATGCCGATGACGCCCTCGAAGAGCAGAGCCAGCACGGCCAGGCGGGCCGTGATGGGGAAGGCCTGGGCCATGACGGAGGTGACCGTCTGGCCGGAGAAGGTGGTGCCGAAGTCGCCCTTGAAGATGCCGCCGATCCACAGCAGGTACTGCACGATGATCGGCTGGTCGAGGTGATACTCATGGCGGATCTGCTCGATCACGTCCGGTGCCGGCGGGTGGTCCCCGAAAAGCGCCGCGATGGGGTCGCCGGGGAGGGCGAACACCATGAGGTAGATGAGCAGGGTGGCCCCGAAGAACACGGGGATCAATTGAAGGAGGCGTCGGCCGATGTACCAGAGCATCAACGCCTCGATTCGTGGGGTGTCGTCATGAGGTCTCCATGATGGGTGTTTTCACGGCGCGACGCCCGGGGAGTCCCCGGGCGTCGCGCCGATGCTTGCCGGGCCGGTTCTCAGCCCGGCTGGATCACTTGGTGATCTCGTAGTACAGCGGAACCGAATCCCAACCGTACTGCACGTTCTTCAGCTTGGGGTTCCAGACGCCGGAAACGTTCTGGTACCACAGCGGGATGGCCGGCAGATCCTGGATGAGCTGCTCCTGCGCCTTGGTGTACTGCGCGGTGGCGTCCTCCGGGGTCTTGGCGGCGGCGCCGGCCTTCAGCGCGTCGTCCACGACCTTGGAGGAGTACTGGCCGTAGTTGGAGCCGGCACCCGTCTGGTACAGCGGGGACAGGAAGTTGAACATGGCCGGGTAGTCGGCCTGCCAGCCCGAGCGGAAGCCGCCCGTCATGGTGTGGCTGGCTTCCTTGTCCAGGAGCTGCTTGAAGGCCGGGAACGACTGGCCCTCGGCCTTGATCCCCAGGACGCCGCTGATGCCGTTGGTCACGGCGTCGACCCACTCCTTGTGGCCGCCGTCGGCGTTGTAGCCGATCGTCAGCGTGCCGGTGTACTTGGAGATGGCGTCCGCCTCGGCCCAGAGCTTCTTGGCCTCATCCGGGTTGTAGCTCAGGACGTCGTTGCCCTTGAGGCCCTTGCCCCAGGTGTCCCAGCCCTCGAGCACGGGGGTGGTGAAGTCCTTGGCGGGCGTGCGCGTGCCGGAGAAGATCTTCTGCGTGATGGTGTCGCGGTCGATCGCCATGGAGATGGCCTCGCGACGCAGCGTGCCCTCCTTGCCCGTCTTGAAGTGATCCAGGTACTGCGGGATCGTGAAAGACTGGAAGATGGCGGCGGCCTGGTTGACGTTGGAGTCCGGGAAGTCGGACTGGTAGGTCGCGAAGGCCGACGGCGGGATCTGCGAGAGCACGTCCAGGTTGCCGGAGAGGACGTCCTGGTACGCCGAGCCCATGTCGGAGTAGAACGTGAAGTTCCAGCCGCCGTTCTTGGCTTCCTTGGGACCCTGGTAGTCGTCGTTCTTGACGAGCTTGATGCCCTTGTTGTGGGTCCAGGCGTCGGCCGAGGCCAGCTTGTAGGGGCCGTTGCCGACCGGGGACTCGCCGTAGGCCTTCATGTCCTTGAACGCGGAATCCGGCAGCGGCACGAAGGCGGAGTAGCCCAGGCGCAGCTGGAAATCGGACTCCGGGTGGTTCAGCGTGACCGTGAACTCGGAGTCGGAGACCTTCTTGAGGCCGGCGAGCTTCGGGACGTTCTTGTCGTAGGAGAAGCCCTTGATGTTGTCGAAGAAGTAGGACGAGCCCTGAGCGTTGTCCTTGGCGGAACCGTAGTTCCAGGCGTTGATGTAGGAATCGGAGGTCACCGGCGTGCCGTCGGTGAACTTGATGCCGTCCTTGAGCTTGACGGTCCACACCGTGTTGTCGGCGTTGGGCGTGATGGACTCGGCCTGGTCCATCTGAGGGGCGCCCTTGCTGTCGAAGGACACGAGGCCGGAGAAGAGCAGGTTGATGATGCGGCCGCCGCCCACCTCGGTGGTGTTGGTGGGGATCAGCGGGTTCTGCGGCTCGGTGGAGTCACCCGTGAGGATGTCCGAGGTCGACGCGGCGTTGGAGTCCGCCGAGGCGCCGCCGGAGGCGGCCGCGGAGCCGTTGTCGGACGACGAGGAGTCGCCGCCACCGCAGGCGGTCAGCGCGAGCGCCGCCGCCGCGAACAGGGAGAGGGCGCCGAGCGCCTTGCGATTGGCCTTCACTGTGTTTCCTCCAGTGCGTGGGTAGGTGGTGACTCATCCCCCGAAAACCGCCGTGAAACGGGCGCTTCAGAACGTGAGGCAGATCAAGTTTACTCGCTCGTCAAGCCCTCGTGCCATGCGTCACGTCCGCCGCATCGATCCGGCCGCGCAGACTACCCGGAGGCAGGCCACGGGTCCATTCGGCGGCCACACGTGACACCCGGAACGATCGGGAAAACGCACGAACAAGGGATGAAAAGCGCCGAAACGACGCCCCGCGGCGTCGATGCGCCGCCCCGCGAATGTGACACCCGAACGTGCCGCTTGTCACACGGATCAAATCTAAGTTCCCGCGTCAAGCATGTGAATATCAAGTAGACGTTTCACAGATGAAAGTTACCAAGCGGAAACCTAACACCCTCACAGCTTCCCGGAACGCAGACGCCCGTCCCGCCGAGGCGGAACGGGCGTGGATCCGGCGGGTGCCGGAGGAGGGAACTCAGGCGCCGCGCAACAGCGCGTGCCGCGCCTCACGGCGCACCTTCTGCGCGTCGGGGTCCGGCACGGGCGCGGCCGCCAGCAGCTCCTTGGTGTAGTCCTCGCGCGGGAAGTGCAGCACCGATTCCGTCGGTCCCTGTTCCACCACGTGGCCCCGCCGCATGACCACCACGTGGTCCGCCAGCTGGTCCACCACGGCAAGGTCGTGGCTCACGAAGAGGCACGCGAAACCGAAGTCCGCCTGGATCTCCTTGAGCATCGCCAGCACCGTCGCCTGCACCGAGACGTCCAGGGCCGACGTCGGTTCGTCGGCGATGAGCACCGCGGGGTCCAGCACGAGCGCACGGGCGATGCCCACGCGCTGCTTCTGGCCGCCGGAGAGCTCATGCGGGAAGCGGTTGAGCACGTCGGCGGGAAGCTTCACGGCGTCGAGGAGCTCCCTGGCCCTCGCGACCCGCTCGGCCTTGGTGCCCACCTTGTGGATCACCATGGGCTCCATGATGCATTCACCGATCGGGAAGCGGGGGTCCAGCGAGGCGGCCGGGTCCTGGAAGACCACGCCGATGCGGCGCCTGGCTGCCTTGGCCTCCTTGCCCCGCAGGCGCGCCAAGTCCTTGCCCTGCACCCGCAACTCACCCTCGGCCGTGGGCAGCAGGCCGAGCACGGCCTTGGCCACGGTGGACTTGCCGGAACCCGACTCGCCCACAAGCGCCGTGGTCTCCCCCGCGGCCACGTCGAAGCTGACGCCCTCGGCGGCGCGGAACGCGCCCGCCCTCACCTTGTAGTCGATGGCCACGTCCCGAGCGGAGAGCACCACCTCGCGGCCCAAGGACGCTCCCGCCGACTCTGCCGCGAGGCGGCCGGAGGCGTCGTCGTGCGTCAGGGCGATGTCGGTCAGGCGAGGCACGGCGGCCAGGAGCTGCTGCGTGTAGGGGTGCTTGGCGCGGTACAGGATCTCCTGGGCGCTCCCCTCCTCCACGAGGTCGCCCATGAACATCACCGAGACGCGGTCGGCCATGTCCGCCACGACGCCCATGTTGTGGGTGATGAGCAGGATGCCCACGCCCGTCTCGTCCTTGAGCTCGCGCAGGAGGTCCAGCACCTCGGCCTGGACCGTGACGTCCAGGGCCGTGGTGGGTTCGTCCGCGATGATCACCTTGGGCTCGCACGTGAGCGCCATGGCGATGACGATGCGCTGGCGCTGGCCGCCGGAGAACTGGTGCGGGTACTGCTTGATCCGCTTGGCGGCGTCCGGGATGCCCACACGCTCCAGGAGCGAGACCGCCCGGCCCCGCGCGTCGGCGCCAAAGGCGATGTTGTGCGTCTCCAGCGACTCGATGAGCTGCTTCTCCACGGTCAGCACCGGGTTGAGCGCGGTCATGGGCTCCTGGAAGACCATGGCGATCTCGGTGGCGCGCAGGCGGCGCATGCGCTCCGGCGCCAGGCCGATCACCTGGTGGCCCGTGACCTCCACGCTGCCGGAGACGATGGCGTTGGGGGGAAGCAGGCCCATCGTGGCGAGCGAGGTCACGGACTTGCCCGAGCCAGACTCTCCCACGAGCGCCACGACCTCGCCCGCCCTCACCGTCAGGTCCAGCCCGTTGACGGCGAGCTTGGCGTCGTCGCCGCTCGCGAAGGCCACGCGCAGGTCCTTGATGTCGAGGACGACCTCGCCGCGGACGTTCCGGCTGTTCGGCTTCATCGTTCCTCCTCGTTCTTGTCCCTCGTCGGGCTCTCGGTGCCCGACGCCGCCTGGCCGGCCCTCTCGCGGTTCCCGGCCCGCCCCGTGGTCGGGGCCGCGGAGGTGGGTACCTCCACGGGCTTGACACCCAGCAGCGCCGCGGCGACGAGGTTGCGCTTCTTCACCCGACCGCCCTGGCGAGGGTCGAAGGCGTCCCGCAGGCCGTCACCGATGAAGTTCACGGAGAGGGCGATGAGCAGGATCATGAGGCCAGGCCACCAGAAGAGCCACGGGCGGGTGGTGAAGGAGTTCTGGTACTGGTCGATGAGCAGTCCCAACGAGGACTGCGGCGGCTTCACGCCGAAGCCAAGGAAGGAGAGGCTAGTCTCCAGCAGCACGGCGGCGGCGATGGCCAGGGTCGCGTTGACCAGGACGGTGCCGATGCAATTGGGGATGAGGTGGCGCAGGATGATGCGCCAGCCGGAGGCGCCCATGGCCTTGGCCGCCTCGACGTACTCGCGCTCGCGCAGCGAGAGCACCTGGGCCCGCACCAGGCGGGCCAGTCCGGCCCACGAGACCACGCCGAGCATGATGCCAAGGAACCACGGGCTGCCGATGGCGCCCGAGGCCGTCTTGGCCACGATGGCCGCGATGAGCAGGAGCGGAATGACGAAGAAGACGTCCGCGATGCGCATGATGACGGCGTCCACCCAGCCGCGGTAGTAACCGGCGATGGCTCCCAGGAGCGTGCCGAGCACGGTGCCGGAGATGCCCACGAGGAAGGCGACGACGAGCGAGACCTGGGTGCCGCGCATGACGAGCGCGAAGTAGTCGCGGCCGATGTCCTCCTGGCCGAACCAGTGCGTGGAGCTGGGAGCCCCCCCGTTGTCCGAGACGGAGGTGGTCGTGTAGTCGTACGGCCACCAGCCGGGGATCCCGAAGACGCCGATCGACGTCACGGCGACGACCACGACGATGGCCAGGACCACCGCCGAGATCATGGCCGGCGGGTGATGGACGAAGCGGCGCCAGACGAGCCGCCCCTGGCTGAGCGAGTCCTCCTTGGAGGCGAGCCGGGCGTCCTCGACGGCGGCGACGGAGGCCGGCCCGCCCGTCGGTTCCGTGGTGTTGTTCATGGGGTTCCTCCCTTGATCCGATGCGTGCGTGAGCGCTGCGGCTTCACACCCGGATCCTGGGGTCGATGAGGGCGTACACGATGTCGCTGAGCAGGTTGAAGAGCACGGCCACGCCGCCCGTGACGATGACGAAGGCCATGACAGGGTTGGGGTCCACGTTCTGTAGACCGGTGGTGAAGAGCTCGCCCATGCCCTTCCAGCCGAAGACGCGCTCCGTGATGACGGCACCGCCGATGACCGCGGCGAAGTCCATGGCCACCACGGTGACGATGGGGATCATGGCGTTGCGGAAGGCGTGGCGCAGGATGACGGTGCGCTCGGGCAGACCTTTGGAGCGCGCCGTGCGCATGAAGTCCTGCGAGGAGACGTCGATCATGGACGCTCGCGTGTAGCGCGAGTAGGAGGCGATGGAGATGAGGGCCAGGACGAGGGTCGGCAAAAGGAGCTGCGTGCCGTTGTCGAGGAAGCCCTGCCAGAAGGTGCCGTCGAAATTGGGCGTGTTGGAGCCGATCGTGGAGATGGGTCGCGGCTTCATGGACAGGAACGAGGGCCAGACCTGGAAGAGGTGGTCCACGATGGTCAGCGCGGCACCGACGAGCGTCACGGCCATCGAGGCGCCGATCGCCTGGGTGCGGTATCGCCCGCCCAGCCGGGCCCCGAGGACCCACGGCACGGCGATCGCCAGCGCCAGGCCCACGGTCAGAACCCACCAGTTCGGCTCGGAGAGCAGATTCCAGCTGGCGTAGTAGACCACCATGACGAGCGCGGCGCTGATGAGCGCCGGCAGCCAGACCGAGCGTTCCTTGAAGCCCGTGGTGGTCTGGATCGCGAAGGCCCCCACCGCGAGGACGACGATCGCGACGACGGCCGGCCCCATCTGGGGGTACTGCCAGAAGCGCAGCCAGGTGAAGTACGGCAAGACCGTGCCGACCACGACGGCGGTGATCACGAACGTGATGAGACGGCGCCGCCATCCACCGCTCATGACGAGCGCGAGCACGATCCCGAGGATCACGGCCGTGAGGATGATCTGGGTCCAGCTGAACTGCGGGGAGGCGATCCAGTTGTTGTAGTTGATCGCCGCGTATTCCTTCAGCAGCACCGCGATCCAGAAGGACGGCAGCGAGAAGAGGATGAACGCCACGAAGGTGACGACGTAGTCGAAGCCGGAGTACTGGCGCACGGCGGTGACCACGCCGACGAGGATGCCCACGATGCAGGCGATGACCACGGAGAGCAGGACCAGGCGCAGGGTCGAGGACGCAGCGGCACCGACCTGGGTGAGCACCTGGTTGCCGTTGACGTCGAGGCCGAGGTCGCACTGCCCGTAGACGCAGCCAACGGTCCCCCGGAGCCACTTGAGGTAGCGCAGGAACCACGGGGTGTCGAGGTCGAGGAAGGTGATGCGGGCCTCCATCTGGGTCCGCACCTTGGGGTCGCCGGCGAGCTCTCGCATGCCTTGGAGCGGGTCACCGGAAATGGTGGTCAGGAAGTAGACCAGGACGGAGGCGAGGAGGAGCACCAGGGCGGAGATGCCCAGGCGCCTCAGGATGAACTTGAGCACGGCGATTCACAAGCCTTTCGACGCGTGCGGAACGGGAACGGATCGGGTCCGGGGTCGGTGGGACCCCGGACCCGATCCGTCGAAGAGGAATCAGCGGTTCAGGATCACTCCGCGCGCTGCCACTGCTCGGCGTTCCACGAGATGCCGTTCTGCGTCTGCGTGTGGATCACGTTCTTCACGTCCGCGCTGGCGGCGTCCACGCCCGGGTGCTGGAAGATCGGGATGCCGAACATGTCGTCCCACAGGTCCTTCTCCGCCTTGACGAGCGCGTCGTCGTGCGCCTTCATGTCCATGGTGGTGGAGGTGATCTTCAGCTGCTTGTCGACATCGGCGTTCTTGTACTTGCCGAAGTTCTGCTGGCCCGTCGAGGAGTAGATGTTCTGGTCGGAGGTGAGCTGGCCGGAGCCGGCCCACGCGAACAGCACGGCGTCGTAGTCGTTCTTGACGACCTCGTCGCTCATGAAGGTCGCCGAGGAGACGTCCTGCACGTCGAATCCGGCCTGGTCGCAGGAGGCCTTGATGAGCTGGACCTCGTTGGCGCGGCGCGGGTTCGGCGAGCCGTAGCCGAGCCGAACCTTGATCTTGCCCTTGCCCGCGGCGTCCACCAGCTTCTTGGCCCCGGCGACGTCGACGTTGTCGTACGTCTTGTCGTAGGAATCGGCCACCGAGTGGTCGTACACCTCTGAGCCCGGGAAGGAGACGCGCGAGTTGAGGACCTTGGCCTCGGGATCCAGCGGCTTGATGAGCTGGTCCACGATCTGCTGGCGCGGGATGCACATGGCGAAAGCCTTGCGCAGGTTCACATCGTCCTTGAAGACGGAATTGCCCGCGAAGTTGAAGTCGACGTGCTCCCAGGTCATGGTGGGCCCGGTGATGATCTTGACCTTGTCGCCCAGGGCCTGGAGCTGCTTGAGCGTGTCCAGCGTGGGCTGCGGGGACATGACGTCCAGGTCACCGTTCTGCAGAGCCTGGACCATAGCCCCCGGGTCCACGAAGCGGAAGGTCAGCTTGGAGACGCCCGGCTTGGTGCCCCAGTACTTGTCGTTGGCCTTGAGGGTCACCGACTGGCCCTTCTCCCACGAGTCCAGGATGTAGGGGCCGTCGGAGACGTTGAGGTCCGCGGCGGGGAGCTGGCCGGCACCCTTGTTCCAGCCCGTGGACCAGAAGGCCCCAGCCTTGGCGAGCTTGGCGCCGTCCTGCTTCTTGAGGGCGTCGGTGAACTCCTCGAGGCTCATGCCGGCCTGCTTGGCCACCACGTGGGCGGGCATGTCGATGAGCGTCTGGAGCTTCCAGTCCAGGTTGGGGTCCTTGTAGGTGATCGTGAATTCCTTGCCGTTGATATCACCCTCGGGCCCCTTGGGGGCCTGGGACACCAGGTCGCCGGCCACGTTGTTGAACAGGGGCGTCTTGCCGTCCTTGCCGAGCAGCGCGGAGTTCTGCGATCCCCAGGCCATGACCGCATCGGCCACCGTGATGGGCGTGCCGTCCGACCACACGGCGTCCTTGTTGATCGTGTACTTGATGGTCATCGGGTTCTCGCTGACGAGCTCCGCCGTGCCCATGTCCGGGTTGGCGATGACCTTGCCGTCCGTGCCGAAGTAGAAGAACGAATTCATGTACATGCCGGCCACTGCGCTGGAGTAGGTGTCGTACGTGGCCGGGGTCAGCGTGTTGTAGCCGCCGAACTCGGTGCCGCCCACCGAGAGCTTGAGCTCGCCGTCCTGGGTGGTCACGTCCTTGAGGTCGAACTTGCCGGTGCCATCCACCTGCGCCACGGTGGCCGCGGAGCCGGACGACGCGCCGGCCGAGGCGCTGCCCGCCGCGGAGCTGGTGTTGCTCGCGGGACCGCCGGGGCTGCAGGCCGCGAGGGCGAGTGCCGCCGCGGCGCCCGCCGCCACGGCCATCGAGATGCGCTTGAGTCGCATGAGGTACTCCAAGGGTTCGAGGGAGCCGGCCCGCCGACGCGGACCAGTGGTGTTGATGCCGCCACACAGGGTCGTGACAGCCACCACTTGGGTTTGAACTGTAAGCGGAGTTACCGAGCGGTTGGAATATCAAACAGGCCCTTCAGACCTGTTCGTTACCAAACGGTGACCTATTTCACACGCTTGTCATTCGACCGGTTCATCCCCGTCATGACGCGGATCCGTGGCCGCAACACGGCGTGAATCCAATCACTGGGCGCGCCCGACCGGGCGCACCGGACCACCCGGAGCCACACCCCGCGCGGTTCCGGCCGCCGTCCGCGGAACCCAAGCGGCGCCGTCGGGCACGGTTAGGCTCGAGAGGTTAGGCGCACACCGGCCGCCAGCGGCGGCCCCGGACCCCAGGCGGCATCCCTTGTCCCCAGACACCCGCACGCACAAACCCCAGGACCCCCGCTCGGAGCGCGGCTTCTTCGGCCACTCGTGGGGCCTGGCCAACCTGGCCGGCGTGGAGATGTGGGAGCGCTTCAGCTTCTACGGCATGCAGGGGCTCCTGGCCTTCTACCTCTACTACTCCGTGGCCGACGGCGGCCTTGGCCTGCCCAAGGACACGGCCTCCTCCATCGTGGGCGCGTACGGCGGCATGGTCTACCTCTCCGCCGTGCTTGGCGGCTGGATCGCCGACCGCCTCCTGGGCGCCGAGCGCACGCTCGTCACGGCGGCCTCCGTCATCATGCTTGGGCACATCGCCCTGGCCGTGGTTCCCGGGCCCGTGGGCCTCGGCATCGGCCTGATCTGCATCGCCCTGGGCTCCGGCTCGCTCAAGACCACCACCTCCACGGTGCTCGGCGACCTCTACTCGCCGGAGGACCAGCGCCGCGACGCCGCCTTCTCCATCTACTACATGGGCGTGAACATCGGCGCCTTCGTGGGCCCGCTGCTGACCTCCGCCGTGTGGGGCTGGAAGGGCTTCCACTGGGGCTTCGGGCTCGCCGCGATCGGCATGGCCCTCGGCCTGACGCAGTACCTGCTGCTGCGCCGCCACACCCGCACCGGGGCCAACTCCTCCGCTCCCCACCCGCTCACGGGCACGGCCCGCGCGCTGTGGGCCCTCGTCGCGGTCGTCGCGGTCCTGCTCATCGTGGGTGCGGCCTTGCTGGGCTGGCTGCGCGCGGAGAACCTGTCCGACGTCGTGGTGCTCGTGACGATCGTCGCCGCCGTAGTGCTCTTCGCCGTCATCATCTCCTCGCGCCGCATCACGGCGCAGGAACGCAGCCGCGCCGTGTCCTTCATTCCGCTCTTCGTGGCTTCCGCCGTGTTCTGGTCCCTCTTCCAGCAGCAGTTCACCGTGCTGGCCATCTACGCCGACGAGCGGCTGAACCGAAACTTCCTGGGCCTGGAGCTGCCGCCGAGCATCGTGAACTCCATCAACCCGGTGTTCATCATCATCTTCGCGGGGATCTTCGCGGCCATGTGGACCAAGCTGGGAGAGCGCCAGCCCTCCACCCCCGTGAAATTCGCGCTCGGCACGGCCGTCATGGGCCTCGCGTTCCTGGTCTTCATCCCCTTCTCCGGGGGTGCGGCGAACTCGGTGCCGATGTACTCGATCGTGGTGATCCTCTTCCTCTTCACGATCGCGGAGCTCTGCCTCTCCCCCGTGGGCCAGTCGCTCGCCACCAAGCTGGCACCGCAGGCCTTCCACTCCCAGATGGTGGCGCTGTACTTCCTTTCCGTGGCGCTCGGCTCCGCCGCGTCCGGCACGCTCGCCGGGCTCTACTCGGCGGACCACGAGGTGCCGTACTTCCTGGTGATCGGCCTGGCCGCCATCGTCGTGGCCGCGGTGCTCTTCCTGGCCCGCAAGCCCATCCTCAGGCTCATGGCCGGGGTGCGCTGAACACACCGCTTCCCGGCGCCGGGGCGTCAGGAGACCGGGGTCTCCCACAGCCCCCACCCGGCCCAGCCGACCGCACCCGTCGCGGCCGCCGCGACGAGCAGCATGAACCCCAGCCAGAGCCAGGCCGGGGCGCCCGTGACGCGCGCCAGCGCCGCGGGGTCGTCTCCCCGGCCTCCCGCCCTCGCCACCGTGCCGAGGTGACGCCACGCTCCCAGGAGCAGGAAGAGCCCAGCGGCGACGAGGGCGCCGGCCCGCCACTGCTGCGGCGCCCACCACCACAGCGCGGAACAGCTCGACGCCAGCGCGAGCATGACGCCGGCCGTACGCCAGCTACGGCTGAACAACAGCGACACCGCCGCGGCCGCCGCGAGCACCACGAGGGTCGGCGCGGAGGAGCCGCGAAGGGCGGCCACGACGAGGGCCGCCCCCGCCACGGCCGGGGCCGGGTACCCGGCGAACAGCGTCGCGGCGAGGCCGGGGCCGGAGGGGCGTCCGCGCGTGACGGCATGCCCGGACATGTCGGCGCGCACCACGAAGCCCGTGAAGCGGCGCCCCGCCAGGACACCCACCGCGGCGTGGCCCAGCTCGTGCACCACAGTGACGAGCACGCGCAGACGCAGCCAGATCCCGGGCACCGCCACGCAGGCCACGGCCACGGCCGCGGCGACCGCCAGCCAGGCTCCCCCCGCCGGGGGCGCCGCCGGGGCCGAACGGTGCAGGGCGTCGTCGAGCCAGGCGCTCACGCCGAGGAGCGGCTCCCGGCCGGGGGAACCTCGAGGCCGCTCACATCGACCGAGTCGAGCGGAACCAATCCGGCCCCGCGGCCCTTGACGATCCGGTGGATCCACCAGACGAGCAGGAAGACGGGCAGCCCGATGTAGGCGGAGACGACCTCGGCCATGTGGCCGTCCAGCACGGCCTGGTAGTTCTGCCCCGCGATGACCACGAGCATGACGACGAGCGCCAGGATGGGGCCAACGGGGAAGAAGGGCGCCACGTACGGCAGATGCTTGAGCTCGTGCCCCTGCCGCACGTAGGCGCGGCGGAAGCGGTAGTGGGACCAGGAGATGCCAACCCAGACGATGAACCCGGAGAGGCCGGAGACGTTGATGAGCCAGGTGTAGGCGCCACCGTCCCCCAGGATCGAGGTGATGAAGGCGAAGACTCCCACGGCGGCCGTGGCCAGCAGCGCGGGGACCGGGACGCCGCGCGCGTTCACGCGGGCGAAGATCCTGGGCGCCTTGCGCTCCACGGCGAGCGCGTAGAGCATGCGCGTGGAGGCATACAAACCGGAGTTTCCGGCGGAGAGCACCGCCGTGAGGATGATCGCGTTCATGACGCCCGCCGCGATCGCGATGCCCGCCCGCTCGAAGACGAGGGTGAAGGGCGAGGCGGTGACGTCTCCGTTGTCGGCCGAGGCGAGCAGGCTCGGGTCCGTGTACGGCAGCAGGAAGCCGATGATGGCGATCGCCGCGACGTAGAAGAGCATGATGCGCCAGAAGATGGTGCGGATGGCCCGGGGCATGTCCCGGCGCGGGTTCTCGCTCTCCCCCGCGGCGACCCCCACGAGTTCGGTGCCCTGGAAGGAGAAGCCGGCGATCATGAAAACCGAGACGATGGAGAGCCAGCCGCCCTTGAACGGCGCCTCGCCCGTGGTCCAGTTGGAGAAGCCGGGGCTGTCCCCGCCCAGGATGCCGACGATCATGAGGACGCCCAGGAGCAGGAACACCAGCACGGTCACGACCTTGATGGCCGCGAGCCAGAACTCGCCCTCGCCGAAGGCCCGGGCGGAGAGCCAGTTCAGCGCCGTCAGCGCCACGAGGAACACGGCGGCCCAGATCCAGCTGGGCACGTCCGGGAACCAGTAGGACATGATGACGCCGCCCGCCACGAGTTCGGCGGCCAGGGTGATGGCCCAGTTGAACCAGTAGTTCCAGCCGGTCGCGAAGCCGAAGGACTCACCCACGTAACGCGTGGCGTAGCTCTGGAAGGAACCGGAAACGGGCAGGTGCGTGGACATTTCACCGAGCGATTGCATGACGAAGAGCACCATGATGCCGATGACGACGTAGGCCACGAGGCCGCCGCCCGGTCCGGCCTGCGAGATGGTGCCACCGGACCCCAGAAACAGGCCCGTCCCGATGGCCCCACCGATGGCGATCATCTGCAGGTGTCGTGCCTTGAGCCCCCGCTTGAGCTCACCGGCCGTTTCCGGCCGCGCGGAGCGCGCCTCCGGGGAGGAGGAACCGAGCGTCGTCATGGGGCGCCTTTCGTTGCGCTGGGTGGTCTCGCCGCGGCACGCGGCGCCTGTTTGGAGGACCGCGGCGCCGTGGCGCAGTGCCAAGCGTAGGCGGTTCGGGCTCTCTTGACCCGGCTCCCGGTTTTCGTGACCCCACCGCGTGGCGACCCTCACACGGCATTGCCGCATCGATTCATGTTCCGTTCACGTGGACAACGAATGGCGTTCATGCGGCCTGAGTTATCTGACTCAACGTGAAGAGGATCTTGAATGACACCGCGGTGACCGCATGAGCGACACAGCAGCGGCGATCCAGACGCCCCCGGGGCGTGCCGTGGAGCCCGACACCGAGACCCAGGGCGGACCGGAAGGAGCCCGCATCGTCCTGCGGGGCCTGACGCGGCTCTTCTCCGACGGGACCGGCCTGAAACCCGTCACCCTGGACATCGCCCCGGGCGAGTTCGTGAGCCTGCTCGGCCCCTCCGGCTGCGGCAAGTCCACCCTGCTGCGGTGCCTGGCCGGGCTGGAGACCCCTCAGGCCGGATCACTTCACTTCGGCTCCTCGGCGGTCTTCGACGCCGAGGCGGGCATCGACCTCTCCCCGCGCGAGCGCCGCATCGGCATGGTCTTCCAAGACCTGGCGCTGTGGCCACACCTGAGCGCCGTGGAGAACGTGGCCTTCCCACTGCGCGTGGCAGGACGCCGCCGCCCCTCGCGCGAGATCGTCGCTCAGGCGCAGCGTGCCCTGGATCTCGTGGGCCTGGCCTCCTTCGGCTCCAAGATGCCCCACCAGCTCTCCGGCGGGCAGCAGCAACGCGTCGCGGTGGCCCGCGCCATCGTGGCACGCCCCTCCGCCCTCCTGATGGACGAGCCCTTCTCCGCCCTCGACGCGGCGCTCAAGGTCCAGCTGCGCGAGGAGTTGCGTTCGGTGACCGCCGAACTGGGCATCACCACGCTCTTCGTCACCCACGACCAAGCAGAGGCCATGAGCCTCTCGGACCGCATCGCCGTGCTCTCGCAGGGCGAGGTGCGCCAGATGGACCGGCCGGAGAGCATCTACGAGTCCCCCGCCGACGAGTTCGTGGCCGGCTTCGTCGGCACCTTCAACCGCCTCCCGCCCACGGTGCCCGGTGCCACGCGCGGCCTGCGTCCCGAGAACGTGGGCGTCGCCCGGGCCGCCGGGCGGGGAACGGGGCCCGACGACGGGCGGTCACCACTCGGCGTCGGGCACGTGTCCGTGAGCGGGACCGTCCTCGGTTCCAGCTACGAGGGCGGCACGTACCGCGCCCGCGCCGCGGTACGCGGCGTCGACGAGCCGTGGCACTTCACCTCGCGGCTGCCGCTCGCCCCCGGCGAACACATCACCCTCACGGCCCACGAGGCCGACGTCATCACGCTTCCCGCCGCCTGACGCGGCGGGCCCCTGTCACCCCACTCAAAGGAATCACCATGCTTCGCCTCCGCACCCGGGCTGTCCTGGCCACCGCCGCCGTCCTGTCCCTGACCTCCCTGGCCGCCTGCGGCTCGGTCGACTCAGCCTCCGATTCCACCGTGAGCCCCGCCCCGGCCGCGGCCACCGACTCGGCCCTCACCTGGAAGGCCCCCACCGGCCTGAGCGGCGAGTTGAACCTGTACTCCGCCAACCCCCAGGGCCTGACCGACGATCTGGTCGCGGAGTTCACCAAGGAGACCGGCGTCAAGGTCAACGTCTTCGCGGGCGAGACCGGCAAGGTCACGGCCAAGCTGGACGCCGAGTGGGGCAACCCGCAGGCGGACCTGGTCTACCTGGCCTCGTGGGCGCCGGCGGCCAAGTACGCCAAGGCCGGGCGAACCCTCTCCTACAAGCCCTTCGGCGCCGACAGCGTGGACCCATCCTGGGTCGGCCCGAACGACGACTTCATCGGCCGCGACGGATCCGCCCTGGCGCTCGTCGTGAACACCTCCACGGCCAAGTCCACCCCCGCGGACTGGTCCGACCTCACCGGCCCGGATTTCAAGGATCAGGTGATCATGCCCGATCCGCGCGAATCCGGCACCGCCCGCGACCTGATCGCCGCCATGGTGGCCTCCCAGGGCGAGGCGAAGACCTGGGAGCTGTTCGACAAGCTCTTCGCGAACGGCATGGTGGTGCAGGGCGCCAACGGGCCCGCGCTCGACGACGTGACCGCCGGTTCCCACGCCGTGGTCCTGGGCGGCGTGGACTACTCCGCCTACTCCGCGATCAAGAAGGGTGAGGCCCTCAAGGTGGTCCTGCCCTCCTCCGGCACCACCGTGACGCCGCGCCCCATCTTCATCACCAAGACCTCCAAGAACCCGGAGGCCGCCAAGGCGTTCGAGGACTTCATGTTCGCCGAGCAGGGCCAGGCCATCTCCGCCGCGAACTTCATGATCCCGTCGCAGTCCTCCGTGCCAGTCGCCGACGGCGCCAAGCCGCTGGCCGACATCAAGCAGTTCGACTTCACGTGGGACAAGGTCTCCGCCACGGGCAATGACGTCCTCGACACCTTCGTGTCCAAGTACCTGAAGAAGTGACGCAGACCCAGCTTCGTCCACGAAGCTCCGCCGCAGCCGCTCCCTCCCGGGGGCGGCTGCGCGCCGCTGGGGGCACGGGTGCCCTCCTCGTCCTGTTGCTCGTGGGCGTCGGTGCCCCGCTCGTCGCCGTGCTGATCCGGGCCGTCACCGGCTACGACGGCCAGCCCTCGGCCCTGGGCTCGCTGGTGCACACGGACAATGTGCGCATCCTGCGCAACACGGTGCTGCTCGGCCTCATGGTCGTGGTCTTCTCCACGCTCATGGCCGCCCCACTCGCGTTCCTCATGTCCTGGACGCGCCTGCGCCGTCACCGGTGGATCGACGTGGCGATCATGATCCCGTTCATGACGCCGCCCTACGTGGCTTCCCTGGCCTGGCTGGACTTCACCCGCGTCAACGGATTGGCCGAGCAGATCCTGGGGCCCGTAGGAACCCTGGTGGGGACCGTGGTGCACACGCCCGCCGGCATGGCCGCCATCATGAGCTGCGAGATCTTCCCGTTCCTCTACCTCATCCTGCGCAACCACCTCGACTCGCTCCCGGCGTCCTCCGACGAGATAGCCCGCGTGGCCGGCGCCTCCCCCTGGCAGCGCCTGAGCCGCGTGCTGGCGCCGCTCTCCACGGCCAGCTTCTCGCTCGGCGCGCTCATCGTGTTCATCCGCGCGGCGGGCGAGTTCGGGGCGCCCGTGACCATCGGCAACCAGATCGGCTTCCCCGTCCTGGTCTCCCGGGTCTACGAGGACGTGACGATCGACCCCCTGGACTTCCCCAGCGCCGCCGCCTTCTCCAGCGTCCTGCTGGCGCTCGGCGTCACCGTCTGGGGGCTGCAGCAATGGGTGGGGCGCCGCCCCACCCCGTTCGGAGGAAGGGCCGCCCGCCGCACCACGGTGCGGCTGGGGCCCCTTGCTCGCGGGCTGGGCTGGGCGTGGTTCTGGCTCGTCTTCCTGGTCTCCACCCTGATCCCCTACGTGGCCGTGATCCTCGGCGCCATGACGCTGCTTCGCTCGCGACCGCTGTCCCTGAACAACCTCACCTTCGACTACTTCGGGATCGTCCTGAAGCCCGACGCCGGCCTGCCCGCCCTGCTGCACTCCCTGGGCTTCGCCTTCGTCGGGGCCACGCTCGCGACCGCACTCGGCGTCGCCGTCGCCGTCGCGGTGGCCGGGCGGCGCTCCGCCGGGAAGCGGTGGGTGGACCTGCTCGCCGTGGCGCCCGACACCGTCCCGGCGATCGTCCTGGCGATCGGCTTCATCTTCTTCTGGAACGCCAAGTGGCTCCCGGCCACGCCGTACAACACGGGCTGGATGCTGATCATCGCCTACACCGTGATCTTCCTGCCCATGGTGGTGCAGAACGTGAAGTCCTCCCGCGCCACGATCGATCTTCGCCTGCTGGAAGCGGCGACGGTCTCCGGCGCCACGGGAGGGCAGGCCTTCATCCGCGTCATGCTGCCCCTGCTGATGCCCGGCATCGTCTCCGGATGGCTGCTGGCCTTCCTCATCGGCCTGCGCGAGGTCGTGGTGTCCTCGCTGGTGCGGCCCTCCTCCATGGACCTGCTCTCGCCCTGGATCATCGGTCAGTTCGACCAAGGCCACCGGGCCGAGGCCATGGCCATGACGGTGATCGGCGTGGTGGGGTCCACCGTGCTCCTGGTGGTCATCGAGGCCTGGCGCCGTCGTTCCTCGGAGGCCAAGCTCGCATGATCCGGCTGGCGCACCTCTCCGATCTGCACATCGGCGCCCGCCTGACGATCGGTCCCGGCTACGCGGGGGCGGCCGACGTCGACCCCGTCGAGGACCCGTACCGTTCCCTCTCCGCCGCGTTCTCGCGGGTCCTGACGGGCGGATACGACGCGGTGCTGCTGGCCGGGGACATGTTCGACAGGAGCGCGGACGCCGGGCGGCCGGTCACCGTGTTCCAGTCCTTTCTCGACGCGCTGCACCAGTCCGGCGTGCCGGCCGTGGTGATCTCCGGCAACCATGACGCGGAGACCCGGCTGGAGGCCTCGGTGGCGCTGCCCCCCAGCGCCACCTGGCTCCCGGCCGACGCGGCCGGCACCGTGGTCCTCGACGGGCTGGGGCTGGCCGTGCACGGGCGCTCCATCGACGACCCGTCCGAGGGCCGCGACCTGGCGGCGTCCTACCCCGTCGCGATCCGCGGCCTGGCCAACGTCGGCCTGCTGCATACGAGCCTGGGCGGAGACCTGAGCCGCCGGGAGTGCGCGCCGACCTCCGTCGAGCTGCTGGAGCGGGCGGGCTACGACTACTGGGCGCTCGGCCACGTGCACCAACGCCACGCCTTCGGCGAGCGCGGGAACGTGGTCTACTGCGGCAGCCCCTTCGGCCGCCGGCCGACCGAGCACGGCGGACACGGCTTCGCCGAGGTGACGCTCGGTGAAGAGGGCGCGGTCGTGCGTCACGTCCACACGAGCACGTTTCGCTACGAGTTCCTCGACCTGCCCGACGCCGCGGACGGCGCCTGCGAAGCGCCGAGGCGCGGCGCCGCTGTGGGCGCCGCCAACGCGGTCTCGGCGAGCGATGACGCCCGGGGCGAGGCCGGCGTCGAGGAGCTCACGCTCCTCTGGACGATGCGCGGCGCCGACGAGGCGGGCTTGGCTCTGGGACGCGAGCTCGCGGCGTCGGGCGCCTTGGGGGCCGGGCGGCACCACGTCGGCGCCGGCTGAGCGCCCCGACACCCCCTCGTGCGCCGCTGGTGTCCTACAGCTCCGTCACGGTGCCGGCCTCGACGCGCCACTGGCGGTCCACGCGGACCGTGTCCAGCATGCGCCGGTCGTGGGTGACCAGCAGGAGCGCGCCCTCGTAGGACTCGAGGGCCTGTTCCAGCTGTTCGATCGCCTCGAGGTCCAGGTGGTTGGTGGGCTCGTCCAGGACCAGCAGGTTGACGCCCCTGGCCTGGAGCAGGGCCATCTCGGCGCGGGTTCGCTCGCCCGGGGAGAGCTCCCGGACGGGGCGCGTGACGTGGTCGGCCTTGAGCGCGAACTTGGCCAGGAGGGTGCGGACCTCGCCGGAGGACATCTCGGGGACCACGGCCTCGAAGGCGTCGGCCAGCGGCGCCTCGGGGTCCAACAACGAGCGTGCCTGGTCGATCTCGCCGATCTCCACGCTCGTCCCCAGTGCCGCGCTTCCCTCGTCGGGAAGTTGGCGCCCCAGCAGGCCGCGCAGGAGCGTTGACTTGCCCGCGCCGTTGGGGCCCGTGATGCCGATGCGCTCGCCCGCGTTGAGCTGGATGGACACGGGGCCGAGCGTGAAGTCACCCTGGCGGAACGAAGCCGCGTTGAGGGTGGTCACGACGGTGCTGGAGCGCGGTGCCGCGGCGATGGAGAACTCCAGTTTCCATTCTTTGCGGGGTTCCTTGACCTCCTCCAGACGCGCGATGCGGCTCTCCATCTGGCGGACCTTCTGCGCCTGCTTCTCGCTGGACTCCGCCGAGGCCTTGCGGCGCAGCTTGTCGGAGTCGGGAGACTTCTTCATGGCGTTACGCACACCCTGGGAGGTCCATTCACGCTGGACGCGAGCGCGGGAGACCAGATCCGCCTTTTTGTCCGCGTACTCCTCGTAGGCCTCACGGGCGTGGCGGCGCAGGGTGGCTCGCTCCTCCAAGTAGGCGTCGTAGCCGCCGCCGTAGAGGCGATGCGAGTCCTGGACCAGGTCCAGTTCCAGGACGGCGCTGACGCAACGGGAGAGGAATTCGCGGTCGTGGCTGACGAGGACCACTCCCCCGCGCAGACCCTTCACGAAGGTCTCGAGTCGCTCCAAGCCGTCCAGATCCAGGTCGTTGGTGGGCTCGTCCAGCAGGACGATGTCGAAGCGGGAGAGCAACAGCGCCGCGAGACCCACGCGGGCGGCCTGGCCGCCGGAGAGCCCGGTCATGGCGACGGCGTCCAGGTCCGGGCCCAGGTCCAGGTTGAGCTCGGCGAGCACCTCGGGGATGCGGTCCTCCAGGTCGGCGGCACCGGAGGCCATCCAGCGATCGAAGGCGAGGGAGTAGGCGTCCGCTGCCGTCTCCGCCTGGGCCGGGGTGTGGGTTTCGTCGGCAAGCGCGGCGGCCGTCCGGTCCATGGCGGCGGTGGCCTCGGCGCAGCCCGTGCGGCGGGCGATGTAGGCCGCCACCGACTCGCCCTCGCGGCGCTCGTGCTCCTGCGAGAGCCAGCCGACGAACGCGTCGGCCGGGGCCAGGGCGACCGTTCCGGGCTGCGGGGCTGCGGCCCCGCCCAGCAGGCTCAGCAGGGTGGACTTCCCCGCGCCGTTGGAGCCGACGACGCCGATCACATCGCCGGGCGACACGGTCAGGTTGAGGCCGTGGAAGAGGGTGCGGTGTCCGTACCCGCCGGAGAGGTCACTGGCGACGAGGGTGGCGGTCACGGGGTGCTCCTAGGGTGATACGTGGCGGGGCGCCGGCGCCGTCCGGGAGACCCTGATGCGGCGACGTCCCATCATCCCAGAGACTCGGAGGAGGCGGGCCCGCTCATGCGAGGCCGTCACCGTCGTCGCGCGGGAGCGCGACGTACCGCGGCGACGGGTCGCTGCGGAGGCGCCCATACGTGAGGACATCGACGCGTTTCCCCTCCACAAGAAACTCGGCTCGTTCGGTTCCCTCGTGAATGAAGCCGGCCCTGCGTGCCACAACGCCCGACGCCGGGTTGTTGGCCCGGTGCCCCAGCTCGAGTCGCTCCAGCCCCGCCTTCGTGAGGGCCCAGTCGGCGACCGTGGAGGCCACGCGTGAGGTCCACCCGAGCCCGCGGAAGTCCGCGGTCATCCAGTACCAGAACCAGCCGCTGCGGTTGACGCGATCCACGCTCACGCAGACGAGGCCTTGGAGGACGTCGTCGGGCCGTAGGCGCCGCAGGGTGGGACTCGTCATGGTCCCCTCCCAGCCGACACGATTGATAAATGTCAATCACTTGGGCATCGTTTCAGCGTCGCTGCGGCAGACTGGGACCATGGACGATCTCCGCGTGGCCCCGGGACCCGGCGCTCCGCGGGGTCTCCTCGTCCCGGGGAGCGAGCTCGTCGAGCGCTTCTCCCGCTCGTCCGGACCCGGGGGCCAAGGCGTCAACACGGCGGATTCCCGCGTGCAGCTGAGCCTCGACCTGGCCACCACCACGGCACTCAACGAGGCTCAGCGCGCCCTGGCCCTCAAGCGCCTGGCCCCGCGCCTGAGCGGCACCGTCCTCACCATCGATTCCTCGGAACAACGAGCCCAACGCCGCAATCGCACGGCCGCGCGCGAGCGCCTGGCGGGACTGTTGCGGGAGGCGATCCAACCCGTCGTCGTGCGCCGGGCCACCAAACCCACACGCGGCTCGCAGCGCCGGCGACTGGAGGCCAAGTCCCGGCGCGGCGAGGTCAAGGCGAACCGCCGCCGCCCCGACGGCGCTTGAGGCCCCACACGCCCCGCCGAAGTTACAAGCTGCGCGGCGGCGGTGCCCGACGACGGGTGGCCACCACGCATCGTCGAGCACCGAAGACCTCAGCCCTCGACGTCCTCCAGGGTGACGTCGCCGGTCACGGGGACGGGCATGGGCTCGGCCGGGCGCAGGGAGCTGTCCACCGCGTTCGTGAAGACGATGCGTTCGAGCGGTTCGACGAGCAGGAAGGCGGCGTCCATGTGCGGTTCGAAGGCCTCCCCGTCCTCGCTCATGGAGGTCACGAAGCCGCCGCCCGACGCCGCGTCGAAGGACTCGACCCGGCAAACGTAGGGGCGCGGGATCCACCACCGAGCGAAGAGCTCCGGGTCGGTCCAGGCGCGCCACACCTCCGCCCGCGGTGCGCGGATGAGGCGTTCGATGACGAGGTCGAGTTCGGGATTCAAGCTGACTCCTCGGTCAGGCCGTGCGTTTGATCTTCTCGATCGCCTTGCCCTTGTAGAGCTCGTCCACGACCTTGTCGAGGTAGCGGATCTTCTGCATGAGCGGATCCTCGATCTCCTGCACGCGCACGCCGCAGATCATGCCCGTGATGAGCGAGGCCTCCGGGGGCAGGGTGGCCTCGGCGAAGAACTCCTCGAAGGTGGCGCCGGAGGCGATCTGCGCGTCCAGTGCCGCGTCGTCGAAGCCGGTGAGCCACGAGATGACCTCACGCAGCTCAGCCTCGGTGTGGTTTTTCCGTGCCAGCTTGGCGATGTAGAGCGGGTAGACCGAGGCGAACGGCATGGCGAACACGCGCTGATTGCGATCCATGCGAACAGCGTACGCAGCGCGATCTCCTGCGCTCACGCGGGCCGCTTCCTGTTCCACAGTTGATGGACCAGGCCGTCCGCCGTCCCGATCGACTCGACCGTGAAACGGTCCTCCATCCCGGCGAGGCGGTCCCAGAGACGGACGCCGGTGCCGAGCACAATCGGGACGATGACGAGATGCAGGAAGTCGACGAGGTCCGCCTCGAGGAACTCACCCACGGTGGTGGGCCCGCCGCCGATCCTCACGTCCAGGCCTCCCGCCGCCTCCCGGGCCAGGCGCAGAGCCTCCGCGGGCGAAGCGTCCACGAAGTGGAAGCTCGTGCCGTTGGCGAACTCGATGCTCGGGCGCAGGTGGTGGGTGAGGATGAAGACGGGGGTACGGAACGGAGGTTCCTTGCCCCACCAGCCCTCCCACCCGTCGTCGGGCCACGGACCGGTCTGGGGACCGTATTTCTTGCGGCCCATGATCTCCGCGCCCACCCCCTGGCCCCACAGGCTGAAGAGGGCGCGGTCCACGGTGATCGGCGCGTCGGCGCCCTGGACCCCATGGATGACGCGGCCATCGAAGCGGGAGAAGAGCGCCTCGGCCCCGTCGATGGGGTGCTCGAGCGTGACGTGGTCCCCGGCCGCGAAGCCATCGGACGAGACGAGCAGGTTGTGGACTCTGGTGCGCTGCATGACGGCCTCCGAAGGGTGACTTGCGCGCTCGCGCGCGTTGTTTTCGGAGCCTAGACCGACGCCGCGGCTCTGGCCAGCATGCAAGGACGGCGGCCGTAGTGCCTTCGCCCGAGGAGCGAACCGAACCCGGGTCAGGCCTTCGAGAACGGAGTGGCCATACCGGTCGGCGACGGAGCGGCCCCCGCGTTCACCGCCCTGGGCAGGTGGCCCGACGCCGACGGAAGGCGTTCGGCATCACGCTGGTGGACGATTGCGTGAGCGTGCCACTTGTCGGGTGCTGCGCCCAAGCGCAGGATCTCGTGCAGAGCCTGCGCCCGCAGGGCCGAGCGCACCGACCGGCCGAGAGGTTCCCGAGTCCAGCCAGCGTTAGACAGCGATTCGCCCCGGCCCTCAGGGATGCTCGGGGCGAATGTTCAGCGGGGTTGGACCACACCTTGGAACGGAACTTCACCGCGTTCCGCCGCAAAGAAACATCTGCATTCGCTGACGACGGGTCTCAGAAGGAAATCTCGTCGTGGTTCACCACCGCGAAGACCTGTCCCGGGTAGCGAAGGCCGGAGAAGTACATGTTCGTGTGGGCGATGATCTGTTCGCCGGTGACGACCTTGCCATCCCACTCGGCGTCGACCGTTGTATGAGCGTCACCGACGAGCGTCACGTCGTATCCTTCGATCGCAGCACGCTGAGTCGTCGTCCGGATGCAGAAATCCGATTGTGCTCCGAGCACGATGAGACGGGTCGTGCCAAGGTCGTCAAGCACGGCGCGAAGCGTGGTGTCGGCGAACGAATCGCGGTAGTCCTTGTGAACGAGAGCTTCGTCATCGCGGCGAGCAAGCGGTGACGCAAGCTCCCAATCAGGAGTCCCCACGCCGACGGGGTCGTGGTGGACCCAGACCACCGGCACGCCTTCTGCACGCGCGCGTTCGACGAAGCGGGCGGCATTGGCCAGAACCGCTTCGCGATCGAAGCAACCTTCAAGCACGCCCTGCTGCATGTCGATCACCAGGAGTGCGTTCTGTGCGGCCCCGGGCATCATGCGAACTGCACGCGTTCGTCGCCCTTCGCGCACTCGAGCGAGAGCGCACCGATGACGGCCTCGAGATGACCACGGAACGTGCTGACCTTCGCGCTCTCGATGTCACCGTGCTCGGTCTTCGATGCCTGCCGCTGGCCGACGCCGACGCGCTCGGCGAATTGCGCCTGCGTCGCTCCGGCCTGTTCGCGGAACTCGCGGAGATGGCGCACCCGGACCCCCGTGACAATGCGTGCCCCGCTCTCCCGCCGATCTGCTGGGTACCTCTGCATCAGCTCTTCGAGACTCGGCGCCATCGAGATCACTCCCCTTTCAAAGATTCGACGTGACGATTGAAGCAGGTCATCCGCGACAGGGATGTTCTTGCGGTGCCAACGTGTCCAGTTCCCTGCCCTGTCGCCAGCCACGACCGTCATCGCCAGGCGCTCCGGGGCGAAGGCCAACAGCACGCGCGGCCCGCCCCGTCCAGTCGACCCTGGCCCCAGCACCCACACGTCGAACCGGACCTCCACCGAGTTCAGACAGTTGGAGACATCTCAACGATTCTGCTCACCGCGGTTGCATTCGAGCGATGTGCGGGCCAAGCGCGTCAACAACTCATCCGGAAGAGGCCTGGTCGGCGGAAAGGTGATGCCGGTCTTCGTCGCCTTGCGGCCGGCCTGCCCGATCTCATCGGCGTGCACGCTGAGCGCCTCTCCGTGAAAATACACGCCCAGTTGTTTGCTGAATGCGGCGTAGCTCGCGACCACTGCACCATTCCAGCGGAAGCCGGGCATCCCGTAAGCCACCATCTCTTCCGCCTCCGGAAGCGCCGACCGCAGGACCTCCCGCGTGTGCTCCAGGATCGGCCTGAACCGCTCCGGAGCGGCGGCGATGTAAGAATCGTGATCCGTAATCTCAGTCACCTTGATTCTTCTCCCGGGGCTGCGTCGTCAATTCTCACTCTGCCATGGATTCACGAGTTCGATTCCGGTGCGCACGAAGTCCTTCATGTTCCGGGCCGCGCACACCCCGCCGTGAACCCTGCTGATCACCGCACCCGACCAGATCCGCGGACGCTGGACGGATCTGGATGGCGACCACCTGATCGAGACACTGGCCTCCACCCGGCCGGGACCCAGCGTCGATACCGTCACCGCAGCGACCGGCCAAGCACTGCGCCGGCTGGCACGCCGACATCAGAGCCTCACCGAGGAAATCGCTGAGATCGACGTCGAACTGCGGGTCCTGACCACCCGGGTCGCACCCACGATGCTCGCCACCAAAGGCTTCGGCGTGATCACGACCGCGACGCTGCTGATCACCTCGGGCGACAACCCCGGCCGGCTCCATTCGGAGGCCTCGTTCGCCGCGCTCTGCGGCACCGCGCCGATCCCCGCCAGTTCCGGGAAGACCACCCGGTATCGACTCAACCGCGGCGGTGACCGGCAAAGCAACTGGGCCCTGCACCAAATCGCGCTTGTCCGCCTCAGCACCGACTCGCGAACGCAGGTCTACGCACCCAAGCTTCGCGCCGCAGGCAAGAGCAAGAAGGACGTCCTCCGCTGCCTGAAACGAGCCATCGCCCGCGAAGCTTGGCACCTCCTCGTCCATCCCGCACCCGCGCCGCGCATCGACGACCTCCGACCCCTTCGACACGAGCGTGATCTCACCCTCACCCAAGCCGCCGAACACCTCGGAACCGTCGCCGCACGCATCAGCGAACTCGAACGCGGCACCCGCCTGAACATCCCCCTCGCAAACGACTACCGCCAATACCTCACCGCCGCTTGACATCTATAGAAGCATCAGACCCTTTCTACGCTTCTGAGGCAGAACGGCGGTAGGCGTTACCAAGCCAGCTGCACTTCTAAAATCACCATAGTCACCGCTCCATGATCAGAGCCGCGCCCACCAGCAGGCACAACAACACGCCTGTACATCACAACTAGCTACACAGACTTCACTGCGTCCAACACAGCGCTGAAAAAACGCTCCGTCTGATCTCGATTTCGCCCAAACTCACGATCAATCTCGCCGTCAACCTGCTGCTCAACAACCTTGCCAATGGCCTTAATCGCATTAAGATAACGATCTTCATCCCACAAGAAATTGTTAAATTCCTTCAAGGCCGCTTCTGCTCGCCCTTCCTTACGCTCAATTCGCTCGGATTCGACACTACGGGTAAAAGCCACCCTGACCCCTGCAATGAGATGGTATCTCACCGGCTTGAATTTCCGATCGACAAGATCGTTCCGGAAAAAATGGTCCAGCTTACAGTAAGCAAACGCCGCAGAATAGAAGTACGCCGGATGGTTGGAATCAGTGAACACGTCCGTGTCCGCCCGATCACGAAGATCACCATAGTACCTAGCTGTACTTCCCCGGCAGGTTGTGAACGTGTGAGGTAAGGCGAAGACCTCCGGGCAGGATGTGGGTTACCACACTCGCATCTTGCTCACGGAGGTCTTCGTGTCTCACGCTAACGCGCCTTTGACGCCGGAGGGGCGTCGTCGTCTTGCTGTTCCGATCGTCGATCGGCGGTGGCCGTTGCGGCGGGCCGCGGAACGTTTCCAGTGTTCCCCTGCGACGGCGAAGCGGTGGGCGGACAGGTATCGGGCTGGGCTTGCGCTCGCGGACCGCAGCTGGAGGCCCTCG
>Ga0153917_1000081_pt1 | contig 104778 bp, 97 predicted proteins | sample TSFL001MetaG_FD_104695 | JGI IMG/M metagenome (GOLD analysis project Ga0153917, IMG submission 104695) | Attine ant fungus gardens microbial communities from Florida, USA - TSFL001 MetaG | ecosystem: Host-associated > Fungi > Mycelium > Unclassified | place: USA: Florida, Paynes Creek Historic...
GGCCAGGAAAATCGCCGCTTCGCGGTGCCCTCAGCTTATTCCCTCCGGCTATCGGGTCGGGGGCGATCCTACATCCATGTAGGTCGCCCCCTCTCGGCGCATCCCTGCGCCTCGCCCCGGCCTGAGGTCAACGCTTCGGCGATTTTCAGCCGGACCAGGGCGTAGCTGTGAGAGCCGACTTCTCTGTTACATTTATATCGCTTTAGAAAGCAAACAACGGAACGGCAATTTTGTTGCCGTTCCGTTGTTTAGTGCGGTCTGTTCCCCTCACCCTAACCCTCTCCCGAAGGGAGAGGGAACAGTTCAGTGCAGCTCTCCCCAAAAGAGAGAGGGAACGAGATGAAGCAGCCTGCCTGTTAAAGCGTATGCTCGGTCCGTGCAATAATATCGTCCTGCGCATCCGGCGACAGGGCGGTAAAGAACGCGGAATACCCCGCCACGCGCACCACCAGATCGCGATACTGGTCCGGATGCTTCTTCGCCTCCAGCAGCGTCTCGCGCGACACGATGTTGTACTGAATATGCCAGCCTTTATGCACCTCAAAGAAGGTGCGCAGCAGCACCATCAGCTTCTGGCGATCGCCGTCGTTATCCAGGGTGGCCGGGTTCAGCTTCTGGTTCAGCAGCACGCCGCCAAGGATGGCTTCCGTCGGCAGTTTACCTACCGAGCCAATCACCGCCGTCGGGCCGAGGTGGTCGGTGCCGGATGCCGGGCTGGCCCCCTCCGCCAGCGGAGTATGGGCTTTACGCCCGTCCGGGGTCGCCATGGTGGCGGCGCCAAAGGGCACGTTGGCGGAAATGGACGAGGTGCCCGCATAGTAGTTGCCGCCGATCGGGCCGCGGCCGTAGCGCGGGTTGTGATACTGCTTCAACTCCTCGATATAGGTCTGGTAGGCGCGGGTCAGCAGCAGATCCACGCTGTCATCGTCGTTACCGTACTTAGGCGCGCCGTTGATCAGCCGCTGGCGCAGCTGCTCGTGGGTCAGCCCCTCGAAGTCGTCCGCCAGAGCGGCGGCCAGCTGCTGCTGTCCGATAACCCCCTGTTCGAAGACCAGCTTTTTCACCGCCGCCAGGCTGTTGCCGAGGTTGGCGATCCCCACCTGCAGGCCGGAAACCCAGTCATATTTCGCGCCACCCTGCTTGATGCTTTTCGCGCGCTCGATGCAGTCATCCACCAGCGCGGAGCAGAGAATATCGTGGACGTTCTCCTCCAGCATGGTGTCCACCACGTACTCGATCTCAATAGATTTACGGGTGTAGTAGCGGATCTGACGATCCCAGGCGGCCAGCACCTCGTCAAAGTTAGTGAAATTCCCTTCAGAGAGGGCCTTCACCTGCGGCAGGAACACCTTGCCGCTGGTGGCGTCCCGGCCGCCTTCCAGCGCCGCCAGCATCACCCGGGCGAAGTTGATAAAGCTCATGCCGGTGCAGCGGTAGCCCCACTTGCCGCCGACCGCGGTTTCGATGCAGCCGATGGCCGCATAGTCGTAGGCGTCCGCTTTTTCGACGCCGAGCTTAATAAATTCCGGGATCACAATCTCATCGTTGTTGAACGCCGGCATCCCGAAGCCGCAGCGGATCACCTGCACGCAAGCGTCGAGGAAGTCGTTACTCATGCCCGCGTGGTAGCGTACGCTCAGGTTTGGCTGGGTGGAGCGCAGGCGGCCGCAGGACTCCAGAATGGCGTAGGAGAGCGGGTTAACCGCATCCATCGGCTCGCCGTTGACCAGTTTCTGGCCGCCGATGGTAACGTTCTGATACAGCGGGCTGCCGGCAGAGGCTTTCGAGTGCGAGCCGGAACGGATCTTGTTCACCTCCAGCAGCTTCAGCCAGCAGCTGTGCAGCAGCTCAATGGCGTGCTCGCGATCGAGACTCTGGTTCAGCTCCACGTCGCGGCGGTAGTAGGGGTAGAGATACTGGTCCATACGCGCGAACGACACCGAGTGGCCGTTGGACTCGATCTGCAAAATCAGCTGGATGAAATAGCACAGCTGCAGCGCCTGCCAGAAGGTCTTCGGCGGCTCGTGGGCAATAACGTCGCAGTTTTCTGCGATGGCCAGCAGCTCGTCCCGGCGGGCCTGGCGGGTCTCGGCCATGGCCATCTCCCGCGCAAGATCGGCGAAGCGCTCAATGTGCAGACTCACCGCCTCCAGCACGATGTCGATCGCCTTCAGGAACTGCTCGCCGTGCAGGTCTTCCAGCACCGTCAGGTTGATGCGCGACCGGCGCTCGTCCACCTTGTGGCGCAGGCCGTCGAGCCCCTTCTCCAGCAGCAGCGGGAAGTTCACCGCCAGGTGCGCATCGCCGGAGGTCATGTTGCCTTCTGCCTTGATAATGCCGCTCTCCAGCAGCGCTTTTTGCTCGCTGGTAAACATGCCGTAGCAGCGGTCCTGCACCGTCTGGCCGCGCCACCAGGGGCACACCTCGTGTAGCACGCGCTTGTTCTCTTCGCTCACCGCAAAACCGGCGCCGGGGCGGTCGGCCAGATCGTCAATCTCTTTCTCAATCCAGGAAACGGTATATTCCGGGAAGATAGGGGCGGCGCGCACTTCGCTTGCCTGGTTGCCGATAATCAGCTCGTCGTGTTTGATCCAGATGGTGCGCTGCGCCAGATGATGCGCCAGCGCCAGCGCGCGGCGTACCGGGATCGGCTTATCCAGATGCTGCTGGTACATTTCGGTGTAGTGCTGTGCGCGCTCGGTACAGACCGGCGGCTTGACGATGTGCACCAGGGCAGATTTGTGGGCCTTAATACGATCGCTCAGGGTAGTGAGATTCAGCTGTGTCATAGGTTTATCCTCGTAGGGTCGCGGTTAACCCTTTCTGACTGGCATACTGCTGAGCAAAGGCCAGTAAATCAGGGTCATCGAGCGGTTTATCGGGTGCGGTGTAGGCCTGGCCCAGCAGGCTGTACTTATTCATGCCCAGGGTGTGATAGGGCAAAAAATGGATATCGCGGACGTTGAGTTCGTCGGCGGCAAAGTTGGTGATGGCGGTAACAGAGGCCTTGTCGGCGTTAAATCCCTGGATCAGCGGGACGCGAATGGTGATGCTTTTTCCGGCAGCGGCAAGCCGCTTCAGGTTATCCAGCACCCGTTTTGCCGATCCGTCGGTCCATTTTTTAAAGACCTCGCCGTCAACGTGCTTCAGATCGGCCAGGAAGAGATCGACCCAGGGGAGCGAGGGCTCGATATAGTGCCAGGGCACGTGCAGGCAGGTTTCGACGGCGGTGTGGATCCCCTGCTCATGGCTTGCTTTAAAAAGGTCGTGGGCCAGGGTTGGGTTCATAAAAGGCTCGCCGCCGGAGAGGGTGATGCCCCCGCCGCTGCGCTCATAAAAGGGTTTATCCCGCAGCACCGTCGCCATAATTTCCGCCGCCTGCTGCGCTTCGCCGCAGACGGTTAATGCCTTGGTTGGACAGCAGGCGGTGAGGGCGTCGAGCGTCTCGTCATCGAGCTTTTCCCGATGGATGACCAGCCCGTTCAGCGCCCGGTCTATAACCCCCGGTGCGGCCTGCTGGCACAGGTCACAGCTCGCCAGGCAGAGGCGGTTGTCGAACAGCAGATCCCGGGTGCGGGCGCGGCTTTCCGGGTTCTGACACCAGCGGCAGCCCAGAGAGCAGCCCTTCAGAAACACTACGGTGCGGATCCCGGGGCCGTCATGGGTTGAGTAGCGCTGAATATTGAAGATCATGAGTGTGCCTCTAGGTTGCGTATGAAGATTAAATTACTTTCGAATGAAAGTTATCTTGACATGCGTCAACTCCAGGAGAGGTTTTGCCGTGCTAGGGTATTTGCAGAATCATTTTTGAGGGCAACATCATGGAACTCTATCTCGACACCTCCGACGTCGTAGCGGTAAAAAAACTGGCGCGCATCTTTCCTCTCGCGGGCGTAACCACTAACCCCAGCATCGTGGCAGCGGGCAAAAAACCGCTGGAAACCCTGCTGCCTGAGCTGCAGGAGGCGTTGGGTGGCAAGGGCCGTCTGTTTGCCCAGGTGATGGCCAGCTCCGCCGAAGGGATGGTGGAGGAGGCGATAAAACTGCGGGCAATGATTGCGGATCTGGTGGTGAAGGTGCCGGTCACCGCCGAGGGGCTGGCGGCCATCAAGATGCTGAAAGCCGAGGGTATTCCTACGCTGGGTACGGCGGTCTACGGCGCAGCGCAGGGGATGCTGTCGGCGCTGGCGGGAGCGGAGTACGTTGCCCCTTACGTGAACCGGGTAGATGCCCAGGGCGGGGATGGGATCCAGACGGTGGTGGAGCTGCAGCAGCTGCTGACCCTGCATGCCCCGCAGGCTAAAGTACTGGCCGCCAGCTTTAAAACTCCGCGCCAGGCGCTGGACTGCCTGCTGGCAGGCTGTGAGTCTATTACCCTGCCGCTGGACGTGGCGCAGCAGTTGATTAGCTATCCGGCGGTGGACGCGGCGGTGGCGAAGTTTGAGCAGGACTGGCAGAACGCCTTTGGACGCACTTATATTTAACGTGCACCGAACGGGTGCCTCTCCCTTTAGGGAGAGGGGAAAAGTGCGCCGAATAGTTCCCTCTCCCTTGAGGGAGAGGGTTAGGGTGAGGGGGAAATGTGCGGCCTGATACTGTCTGGAACGGTGCGGCCTGATGCCCTCTCCCCGGCCCTCTCCCACAGGGAGAGGGAGCAAACACTAAAAAAGCAACTGGCGTTGCTTTTTGCTTTTACCTTCGTGCGGCCTGATGCCCTCACCCCGGCCCTCTCCCACAGGGAGAGGGTGCAAACACTAAAAACGACAACTTAGGTTGTCGTTTTGCTTTTACCTCCACACACCTCGCAGGTGGGGTTGCGCATCAGTTTCATCTCGCGGAACTGGCACTGCATCGCATCGTACATCACGATTTTTCCCGCCGCCGGGGTGCCGTAGTGGGCTAGCACCTTGATGGCCTCCATTGCCTGCATGGAACCGATCACCCCCACCAGCGGTGCCATAACGCCGGCCTCCACGCAGGTGAGGGCGTTATCGCCAAACAGGCGGCTCAGGCAGCGGTAGCAGGGCTCGCCTTCGGCCCAGGTAAAGACCGTGACTTGCCCCTCCATGCGGATCGCTGCCCCGGAGACCAGCGGCGTTTTATGGGCAAAGCAGGCCGCGTTAAGCTGATTGCGCACCGACACGTTATCGGTGCAGTCGAGCACCAGATCGTGGTGGGCAACCTGGGCGGCGAGAGAGGCGTCGTCGAGCAGGGCGTTGAGCAGCGTATATTTCACGCCGGGATTGATTCGCGCCAGTTGGGCATGGACCGATACTACCTTCGGCTCGCCGATAGTGGCGTCGCTGTGCAGGGTCTGGCGCTGGAGGTTCGAGAGGGAGACTGTGTCGAAATCGAGCAGCGTCATGCTGCCCACGCCCGCCGCGGCCAGGTATTGCGACGCCGCGCAGCCCAGTCCGCCAAGCCCCACCACCAGCACCCGGGCCGCTTTTAGCGCCTCCTGACCGTCAAAATCGAAACCGCGCAGCACGATCTGCCGGTTGTAGCGCATCATCTCTTCATCGCTCAGCTCGACGCTCATGGTCAGCCTCCAAACAGCGCGTTAAAGGGCTCTACCTCGACCCACTCGCCCGCTTCCACGTTGTGGCGCTCGCGCTCGAGGACGATAAAGCAGTTGCCCTGGCTAAAGGAGCTGAAGATATGGGAGCCCTGATGGCCGGTGGAGCGTACTTCCAGCTCGCCGTCGGCGTTTGGTGCCAGAATGCCGCGCTGGAAATCCAGCCGCCCCGGCGATTTTTTCAGCCGCGTGGCGGCGCGCACCCGCTGACGGGCGGGCAGGGGACTGGCGCGGTTGCCGGACAGTTTTGCCAGTAACGGCTGCACCAGCTGGTAGAAGGTGAGGGCAGCGGAGACCGGGTTACCCGGCAGGCCGCAGAACCAGCTGTTTTGCAGCTTGCCGAAGGCGAAAGGCTTGCCCGGCTTGATCGCCAGCTTCCAGAAGCCGATCTCGCCCAGCTCGTCGAGAATGGTTTTGGTGTAATCCGCTTCGCCCACCGACACGCCGCCGGAGCTGATGACCACGTCAGCAGCTTTGTCCGCCTCGATAAATACCGCGCGCAGGCGGTCGGGGTCGTCGGGAATAATGCCAAGGTTAATCACCTCGCAGCCCAGCTGCTCCAGCATCAGGTGCACCGCCAGCCGGTTGGTGTCGTAAATCTGACCCTCCTGCAGCGGCTGGCCCGGTAGCTGAAGCTCGTCGCCGGTAGAGAAGATAGCTACCCGCACCTTACGCACTACTTCAACCTCAGGAATGCCCAGTGATGCCAGCACCGGCAGCTCGGCCGCCGTCAGCTTCTGCCCGGCAGCAAACACCGTGGCGCCCAGAGCGATATCTTCCCCGCTGCGGCGAATGTTCTGTCCGGCTTTTACCGGGGCGGTAACGCGCACGCCGCCATCGGTCTGCTCGGTCTCTTCCTGCATCACCACCGCGTCACAGCCCGGCGGCACGGGCGCGCCGGTCATAATGCGGATACAGCTTCCCGCCGGCCACTCGCCGTGGAAGGGCTGCCCGGCAAAGGCTTTACCGGCCACCGGCAGGGGGGCGCCCGAATTCAGATCCGCCAGACGTACGGCGTAGCCGTCCATCGCCGAGTTATCAAAACCCGGTACGTTTAGCGGGGAGACGACGTCAGCGGCCGTCACCCGGCCAAAGCAGTGCAGCAGCGGCAAGGTTTCGCGCTCTGCAATCGGCGTCAGGCGGTCCAGCATCTGCGTGAGCGCCGTCTCAAGCGGCATCAGTCCGGCGGTAAAATCCATAGCTCTCTCCAGCGGGGTAACAACGAAAGCGCCCATTATGGCAGAAAAGTGCCACTAACTGTATGACACCATGGGCTTAGCCTTTACATCACAGTGGCGTCTTTCTATATTCAAAAATTAGCTGAAGCTCCATCGACGATAATGATATTTATAGAAAAAGCGGCGGACAGGTGATGTGGAATGAGTAAGGCAGTCATCGCAATTCATGGCGGCGCCGGGGCGATAACCCGTGCGCAGCTAACAGTGGAGCAGGAGAGGCGCTATGTAGAGGCGCTCTCCGCCATTGTGGAAAAGGGCCAGCAGATGCTGGAGGCGGGAGAGAGCGCCCTTGATGTCGTGACCGAGGCGGTGCGCCTGCTGGAGGAGTGTCCGCTGTTTAATGCCGGGATCGGCGCGGTCTTTACCCGGGATGAAACCCACGAGCTGGACGCCTGCGTGATGGACGGCAATACCCTGAAGGCCGGAGCGGTGGCGGGCGTCAGCCATCTGCGTAACCCGGTTCTCGCCGCACGGCTGGTGATGGAGCAAAGCCCGCATGTGCTGCTGGTGGGCGAGGGGGCAGAGAAATTTGCCTTCGCCCACGGCATAGAGCCGGTCTCGGCCGATCTCTTCTCTACGCCGGAGCGTTACCAGCAGCTGCTGGCGGCCCGCGATGCCGGCGAGACCCGTCTCGATCACGACGCGCCGCTGGACGAAACCAGCAAAATGGGCACCGTCGGCGCGGTGGCGCTGGATAAGGCGGGCAATCTCGCCGCCGCCACCTCAACCGGCGGGATGACCAACAAATTGCCCGGCCGGGTGGGGGACAGCCCGCTGCCCGGCGCGGGCTGCTATGCCAATAACGCCAGCGTGGCGGTCTCCTGCACCGGCACCGGCGAAGTCTTTATTCGTACCCTGGCGGCCTACGATATTGCCGCGCTGATGGATTATGGCGGCTTAAGCCTGGCGGAGGCCTGCGAACGGGTGGTGATGGAAAAACTGCCGGCCCTTGAGGGGAGCGGCGGCCTTATCGCCATCGACCGGGAAGGCAACGTGGCGCTGCCCTTCAACAGTGAAGGGATGTATCGCGCCTGGGGCTACGCCGGTGATACGCCTAATACCGGGATCTACCGTGAATAAGGGGGGACGGGTGCCGCATCACGATGAGCTGGCGCACCAGCAGGTGCTGGATGTGCGTAATTTGAACGTCGATTTTTGGGCAGAGCGGCAGCGGATCCCGGCGGTAAAAAATCTCTCTTTAACCCTCAGCCGCGGCGAGACGCTGGCGATTGTGGGGGAGTCGGGCTCCGGCAAGTCGGTAACGGCGCTGTCGCTGATGCGCCTGATTGAGCAGGCCGGCGGCGAGCTCTCCTGTGACCAGATGCTGCTGCGCCGACGTAATAAAACGGTGACCGATCTCGCCGAGCTGAGCCAGTCGCAGATGCGCGACGTGCGCGGGGCGGATATGGCGATGATTTTCCAGGAGCCCATGACCTCCCTCAACCCGGTCTATCCGGTGGGGGAGCAGATCGCCGAGTCCATTCGCCTGCATCAGGGGCTGAACGGCGAGGAGGCACTGGCCGAAGCCAGAAGAATGCTGGAGCAGGTGCGCATTCCCGAGGCGCAAACCATTCTGTCGCGCTATCCCCACCAGCTCTCCGGCGGCATGCGCCAGCGGGTAATGATCGCCATGGCGCTGTCGTGCCGCCCGGCGGTGCTGATTGCCGATGAGCCCACCACGGCACTGGACGTCACTATCCAGGCGCAGATCCTGCAGCTGATTAAGGTGTTACAGCAGGAGATGGCGATGGGGGTGATTTTTATTACCCACGATATGGGGGTGGTGGCCGATATCGCCGATCGGGTGCTGGTGATGTACCAGGGCGAGGCGGTGGAGACCGGCAGCGTTGAGCAGATCTTCCATGCCCCTCAGCACCCTTACACCCGCGCTCTGCTGGCCGCCGTACCGCGGCTGGGGGCGATGAACGGCAGCGATCTGCCGCGCCGTTTTCCGCTTATCTCCCAAAGCGATCCCAACCGCCAGGAGGCGGAAACCGAGCAGGACACGGTGGTGGCGGGCGACCCCATTCTGCAGGTGCGGGATCTGGTCACCCGCTTCCCGCTGCGCGGCGGGCTGCTGAACCGGGTGAAGCGCGAAGTCCACGCGGTGGAGCAGGTCAGCTTTGACCTCTGGCCGGGCGAAACCTTATCCCTGGTGGGTGAGTCCGGCAGCGGCAAATCCACTACCGGCCGGGCGCTGCTGCGGCTGGTGGAAACCCAGGCAGGCAGTATCACCTTTAACGGGGAACGTATCGATACGCTTCCCGCCAGCAGGCTCCAGCCGCTGCGCCGGGATATACAGTTTATTTTTCAGGATCCTTACGCCTCTCTCGATCCCCGCCAGACGGTGGGTTATTCGATTATGGAGCCGCTGCGGGTGCATAACATGCTGGAGGGTGAGGCGGCGCAGCGGCGCGTGGCCTGGCTGCTGGAGCGCGTCGGCCTGGAGCCGGAGCACGCCTGGCGCTATCCGCACGAATTCTCCGGCGGGCAACGCCAGCGCATCTGCATTGCCCGCGCGCTGGCGCTCAACCCGAAGGTGGTGATTGCCGACGAGGCGGTGTCGGCGCTGGATGTCTCTATCCGGGCGCAGATCGTTAACTTACTGCTCGATTTGCAGCGTGAGATGGGCATCGCGTTTCTCTTTATCTCGCACGATATGGCGGTCGTTGAGCGCATCAGCCACCGGGTGGCAGTGATGTATCTCGGCCAGATTGTCGAAATTGGCCCGCGTCGGGCGGTATTTGAAAATCCCCGGCATCCCTATACCCGCAAGCTGATGGCGGCGGTACCGGTGGCCGATCCGGCCCATCGCCCGGTTCAGCGTGTGCTGCTCCAGGACGAGCTGCCGGGCAATATTCGCAAACCCGGCGAGACCACCGAGCGGTTGCAGTTGCAGGAGGTGGGGCCCGGTCATTTTGTGGCGCCACCGCGTCAGGATAATGCGTTTTCACGTTTATAAAACATAACAGCAGGGCACTACAGGAGATGGCAATGACAAAATTTGTTGCTCGCACATGGCTGCTAGCCGCGAGCGTGACGGCAGCGCTGGCTGCCACCCCGGCCTTCGCCGCCAAAGATGTAGTGGTGGCCGTTGCCTCTAACTTCACCACCCTCGATCCCTATGACGCCAACGATACGCTCTCTCAGGCGGTGGCAAAGTCGTTTTATCAGGGGCTATTTGGCCTGGATAAAGAGATGAAGGTGAAGAACGTGCTGGCCGAGAGCTACAGCGTCTCTGACGACGGGCTGGTCTACACCATTAAGCTGCGCAGCGGCGTTAAGTTCCAGGACGGCACCGATTTCAACGCGGAAGCGGTGAAGGCCAACCTCGACCGCGCCAGCGATCCGGCCAACAGCCTGAAGCGTTACAACCTCTATAAAAATATTCAGAGCACCGAGGCGGTGGCTCCCGCCACGGTCAAAATCACCCTTAAAGAGCCGTTCTCCGCCTTTATTAATATTCTGGCCCATCCGGCGTCGGCGATGATCTCCCCGGCGGCGCTGAAAAAATATGGCAAAGAGATTGGCTTCCACCCGGTGGGCACCGGCCCTTACGAGCTGGACACCTGGAACCAGACCGACTTTGTGAAGGTGAAGAAGTTCGCCGGATACTGGCAAAAAGGGCTGCCGAAGCTGGATACCATTACCTGGCGCCCGGTGGTGGACAACAATACCCGCGCCGCAATGCTGCAAACCGGCGAAGCGCAGTTTGCCTTCCCGATCCCCTACGAGCAGGCGGCAATCCTGCAAAAAAACAGCAAGCTGGATCTGGTGGCCAGTCCGTCCATCATGCAGCGCTATATCAGCATGAACGTTACGCAAAAACCGTTCGACAATCCGAAGGTGCGTGAAGCCATCAACTACGCCATTAACCGCCAGGCGCTGGTGAAGGTGGCCTTTGCCGGCTACGCCACGCCGGCGACCGGCGTGTTGCCACCCTCCATCGCTTACGCCCAGAGCTATCAGCCCTGGCCTTACGATCCGGCCAAAGCCCGCGAGCTGCTGAAAGAGGCCGGCTTCCCGAACGGCTTCAGCACCACGCTCTGGTCCTCGCACAACCACAGTACCGCCCAGAAAGTGTTGCAGTTCACCCAGCAGCAGCTGGCGCAGGTGGGCATTAAGGTGCAAGTCACCGCCATGGATGCCGGCCAGCGTGCGGCGGAAGTGGAAGGCAAAGGGCAGAAGGAGAGCGGCGTACGCATGTTCTACACCGGCTGGTCGGCCTCTACCGGCGAAGCCGACTGGGCCCTGACGCCGCTGTTTACCACCAACAACTGGCCGCCGACCCAGTTCAATACCGCGTTTTACAGCAACCCGCAGGTGGATAAAGACCTGGCCGATGCGCTGAAAACCACGAAACCGGACGAGAAAGCGCGCCTTTACAAAGATGCGCAGGATACGATCTGGAAAGAGTCGCCATGGGTGCCGCTGGTGGTAGAGAAGCTGGTGTCGGCGCATAACAAGGCGCTGACCGGCTTCTATATTATGCCGGATACCGGCTTTAGCTTTGACGACGCGGATTTGAAATAGAGCACTCACTCCGGCGGGCCCTGAGCCCGTCGGATGAGAGGAATGTGCATGCTTAATTATGTGATTAAACGCCTGCTGGGGCTCATCCCCACGCTGCTGATCGTGGCGGTGCTGGTCTTTTTATTTGTTCATCTGCTGCCGGGGGATCCGGCGCGGCTTATTGCCGGCCCCGAAGCGGACGCCACCGTTATTGAGCTGGTGCGCAAGCAGCTCGGGCTGGATCAACCGCTCTACGTGCAGTTCTGGCACTACATCACAAGCGTTCTGCAGGGGGATTTCGGCACGTCGATGGTCTCCCGCCGCCCGGTGGTAGAAGAGATTGCCAGCCGCTTTATGCCCACTCTCTGGCTGACCCTCACCAGCATGGCATGGGCGGTGCTGTTTGGGCTGGGGGCGGGGATTGTCGCCGCCGTCTGGCGCAACCGCTGGCCGGATCGGATAGGCATGGCGCTGGCGGTGACCGGCATCTCGTTCCCCGCCTTTGCGCTGGGTATGCTGCTGATGCAGATCTTCTCGGTGGAGCTGGGCTGGCTGCCCACCGTCGGGGCCGACAGCTGGAAGCACTATGTTCTGCCCTCCATTACCCTGGGAGCGGCGGTGGCGGCGGTAATGGCGCGCTTTACCCGCGCCTCCTTCGTGGACGTGCTCAACGAAGACTATATGCGCACCGCTCGCGCCAAAGGGGTGAGCGAAAAGTGGGTGATCCTCAAGCACGGGCTGCGTAACGCCATGATCCCGGTGGTTACCATGATGGGGTTACAGTTTGGCTTCCTGCTGGGCGGCTCGATTGTGGTGGAGAAGGTCTTTAACTGGCCCGGCCTTGGGCGCTTGCTGGTCGACTCGGTGGAGATGCGCGACTACCCGGTGATTCAGGCGGAAGTGCTGCTCTTTTCGCTGGAGTTTATTCTTATCAACTTAGTGGTGGACGTGCTCTATGCCGCCATTAATCCGGCTATCAGGTACAAGTAAGATGCGATTGTTAAACTGGCGCCGACAGGCCGTCTTAAATGCGATGCCGGGGATTAAGCCAGACCAGATCCGCACCCCCTGGCATGAGTTCTGGCGCCGTTTTCGCCGCCAGCCGGTGGCGATGGCCGCCGGGCTGTTTGTGCTGCTGCTGATTGCCGTCGCGGTGTTGGCACCGTGGATTGCCCCCTTCGATGCGGAAAACTACTTTGACTACGATCGCCTGAACGACGGCCCGTCGATGGTGCACTGGTTCGGCGTGGATTCGCTGGGGCGCGATATCTTTAGCCGCGTGCTGGTGGGGGCCAGGATCTCGCTGGCGGCAGGGGTCTTTGCGGTACTGATTGGCGCCATCACCGGCACCGTGCTGGGGCTGCTGGCGGGCTACTACGAAGGCTGGTGGGACCGCATCATCATGCGCATCTGCGACGTGCTATTCGCCTTTCCGGGCATTCTGCTGGCCATTGCGGTGGTAGCGGTAATGGGGAACGGCATGGCGAACGTGATTATCGCCGTGGCGATTTTCTCTATACCGGCCTTTGCTCGCCTGGTGCGCGGCAATACGCTGGTGCTAAAGCAGCAGACCTTTATCGAGTCGGCGCGCAGTATCGGCGCCAGCGATACCACCATCCTCTTCAGCCATATCCTGCCGGGGACGGTGTCGTCGATCGTGGTCTATTTCACCATGCGTATTGGGGTCTCTATTATCTCTGCCGCCAGCCTGTCGTTCCTTGGCCTGGGGGCGCAGCCGCCCACGCCGGAGTGGGGGGCCATGCTTAACGAAGCCAGGGCGGATATGGTTATCGCTCCGCACGTGGCTATCTTCCCGAGTATGGCGATCTTTCTGACCGTGCTGGCGTTTAACCTGCTTGGGGACGGGCTGCGCGACGCGCTGGATCCGAAGATAAAGGGGTAATAGCTGGCATTAAGCGCTAAAACCGCCCGCAATCGGGGCGGTTTTTTTTGAGGTTACCCGCCGGGAGTAGGCTTGATTACCATAGCTATTTCCAGCCAGCACGATGAAAATATGCCCGCCACCGCTGGCGTGCTTCAGCAAGTGGTACGGTTTATAGCGCCTGGTATTAAGATAGTTTTTAGTAATCATTTATGGGTAATTTATTCATACCGTGAATGAAAATGATCGCGATCATCTTTTCTTACAGATTCAGAAGCGTAATATACAATTTTATATAACGATCTGTGTCTCATGAATAATATCTCCAGACTGGCGGCGCTTATGCCGCTCCTTACTGTTTTAACACCTTGTTTTGCCTCAGCAAAAGATAAACCCGAAGATGTAATGGTCGTCACCGATAATACCGCTGCGCCGGTGTCTGCGACGGCTGCCGGGGCGGGTTTTACCACGACCGATATCGATGTCGGCCCGCTGGGCAATAAAGCGTGGATTGATACGCCTTACTCTTCCACCACCGTTACGCAAGCGATGATCGATAATCAGCAGGCGAAAAGCGTCTCAGAGATGCTGAAATATTCCCCCAGCACCCAGATGCAGGCGCGCGGTGGGATGGACGTTGGTCGCCCCCAGAGTCGCGGTATGCAGGGCAGCGTGGTGGCGAACAGCCGTCTCGATGGTTTAAATATTGTCTCCACAACGGCATTTCCGGTAGAGATGCTCGAACGTCTGGACGTACTCAACAGCCTGACCGGGGCCCTGTATGGCCCGGCGAGCCCGGCGGGGCAGTTCAACTTTGTGGCCAAGCGCCCAACGGCGCAAACTCTGCGTGAGGTAACCCTGGGTTACCAGGGCCGCAGCGCCATAAGCGGGCATGTCGATCTGGGTGGGCATATTGATGATGATGATAAGTTTGGCTATCGCATTAACGCTCTGAATGAGGAGGGGGAAGGGAACCTTGACGACAGTACCCTGCGCCGCAAACTGCTGGCGGTCGCCTTTGACTGGAACATCCAGCCCGGCACTCAACTGCAGCTGGATGCCAGTCACTATGAGTTCCTGCAAAAAGGGTATCCGGGGGGCTTTAGCTACGGCCCGAACATCAAACTGCCTTCTGCACCGGATGCGAAAAACAAAAAGCTGGCGCTGAGTACGGCGGGAAATGATTTAACCACCGATACCCTTAGCACGCGTCTGATCCACTACTTTAATGATAACTGGTCCGTTACGACGGGCGTGGGCTGGCAGCAGGCCGATCGCGCCATGCGCTCAGTTTCCAGCACTATTCTGAATAGTAACGGTGATATCAAACGTTCGATGAGCAATGCCAGCGCGGCAGGCCGTTTTCGCGTCCTGAGCAATACCACCACGCTCAATGGCCATGTTGATACCGGCTCTATTGAACACGATCTCAGTCTCTCCACCACCGGCTACGTCTGGACGCTCTACAGCAGCAAAGGCGCCAGCCAGCGTTATGATTTAGGCACCAGCAATATGTATCACCCCTCTGCCATGAACGAGCCTGGGGATGGCCGCATAAATAAAAACGGTGCGCGTTATAAATCGAGTGAAAACACCCAGCAAAGCATCACCCTCGGAGACACCCTGACCTTTAACCCGCAGTGGTCGGCAATGTTTTATCTCAGCCAGAGCTGGCTACAAACTCAGAACTTCAACAGCAGCGGCAAGCAGACAGGTGAGAACAACCAGAATGGCCTGAGCCCGAACGCGGCGCTGATGTATAAGATAAGTCCGGCGGTAATGGCCTATATCAGCTATGCCGACTCTCTGGAACAGGGGGGCACCGCGCCTGTTGACGAAGGGGTGAAAAACGAAGGTCAGACCCTCGACCCTTACCGCAGCCAGCAGTATGAAATTGGCTTAAAAGTGGATCGGGGTGATATGAACCTCGGGGCGGCGCTGTTCCGCCTGAAACGTCCGTTCGCTTATGTCGATAGCAACGATATGGTCTACAAAGAGCAGGGCGAGCAGGTTAATAACGGCCTGGAGCTGACGGCAACCGGGCGTGTCTACGACGGGCTGAATATCTATAGTGGCGTGACCTTCCTCGATCCGAAACTGAAAGATACCGTTTCGGACAGTACCAGCAATAAGCGCGTAGTGGGCGTGCCTAAAGTCCAGGCCAATATGCTGGTGGAGTACAGCCTGCCGTCGATGCCGGAGTGGGTTTACAGCGCTAACCTGCATTACACCGGTAAACGGGCAGCAAACGACACCAATACCTCCTGGGCCGATAGCTACACCACGCTGGATCTGGGAACACGCTATACCACCAGAATCGGCACTGTTCCGTCCACCTTCCGCGTGGCGGTGAATAACGTTACCAACGAACACTACTGGGCCTCTATCTTCCCATCAGGCACCGACGGTGACGGCGGATCTTCCAGCGCTTTCCTGGGTAGTGGCCGTGAAGTGCGTGCCTCCGTAACCCTGGCCTTCTGAGTGGGATCACAGTGAAAAAGAGATCTCTGGCTGCAATGGCGCTGATTTTCAGCGCCTTACTGAGCGGCGGCCTGCGGGCCGCCACAGACCATAACGATGTGCGGATAGCCTCACCCTGGCCCGCGCAAAATACCATCATCACCATGCTGGGCTATGGCGATAACATCGTCGGCACCTCAGGGGTGGCAAAACAGATCCCGCTTTTCCAACAGAGCCTGCCGCGCATCAAGGATGTACCGGTGGTGAGCGTTAATAGCGGACATGAACTTAACCCGGAGCAGATAATCTCGCTGGGCACTGAACTGCTGTTTGTGCCGCAAAATATGAAGGTTCCCCAGGCAGAGCTGTTGGCGCAGGCGGGGGTACAGGTGCTGGCTTTTCAGGCGAACGCCATGGATGCCCTACGCCAGCGGGTGCTGAAAACCGGCGAGGCGCTGGGGCCCGATGCCCGGCGCAAGGCGCAAGACTATGAACAGTACTTCCAGCGCAATGTCTCGCTGGTTACGGCACGGCTGAAAGATCTCCCTCCCTCGCAGCGTGTGCGTGTCTATCACAGTATGGGTAATCCGCTCACTACTACCGGGCGACCTTCGCTTAACCAGGACTGGATGGATCTGGCGGGGGCGAATAACATCGCCGAAAACTGGTTTGGCCCGAAAAAGAGCAGTGCGGGTGAAGTGGCGCTGGAGCAAGTGGTGGCAGCCAATCCCCAGGTGATTGTGGCGATGAACAGGCGTGATGCCGATGAGATCCGCACCTCGGCGCAGTGGCAGGGCATCGATGCGGTTTACCATCACCGTGTGGTGGTGAACCCGAAAGGAATGTTCTGGTGGTGCCGGGAAACCAGTGAAGAGGCGTTGCAGTTCCTCTGGCTGGCGAAAACCCTCTATCCTCAACGTTTTACCGATATTGATATGGCACAGGAGACGCGGAATTTTTACCGCACCTTCTTTGGCCTGCAGCTCACCGATGCCCAGGTTAACGACATTCTGAACCCACCCAAATGAGCCATTTAACAACCGATATACAGGTCCGCTATCGCCAGCTACAGCGCCACCGTGTAGCCCTTACGGGAGTGCTGGTACTGGCTATTGTGGCCTCGTTGATTCTGGATTTCACGCTTGGCCCCTCAGGATTAACGCTGACGGAGCTGTGGCAGGCCCTGATCCACCCCACCCGCGTTAGTGCCGGGATAAATATTATCGTCTGGGATATACGCCTGCCATATGCGCTGATGGCCCTGCTGGTTGGCATGGCGCTGGGGCTGGCAGGGTCAGAGATGCAGACCATCCTCAATAATCCGCTGGCCAGCCCGTTCACGCTGGGGGTCTCCTCTGCCGCGGCCTTTGGCGCGGCGCTGGCGATTGTGCTTGGTATCGGCATCCCTCATATCGCGGATCAATGGTTTATTTCAGCGAATGCCTTTGTGTTCGCGCTGTTCTCAGCCCTTTTGCTGGACGCCGTTGCGCGCTGGACGCGGGTGGCTACCTCCGGGGTAGTGCTGTTTGGCATTGCCCTGGTCTTCACCTTTAACGCACTGGTGTCGATGATGCAGTTTATTGCCGACGAAGATACGCTGCAGGGTCTGGTCTTCTGGACGATGGGCAGCCTCGCGCGCGCCTCCTGGCAGAAGCTGGGCGTGCTGGCGCTGGTGTTCGCCATAGTGCTGCCCCTGGCGATGAAAAGCGCCTGGCAGCTGACGGCGCTGCGCCTGGGGGAGGACCGGGCCATGAGTTTCGGTATCGACGTGCGCCGTTTGCGTCTGGCTTCGCTACTGCGTATCAGCCTGCTTTCGGCCCTGTCGGTGGCTTTTGTCGGCCCTATTGGTTTTGTCGGCCTGGTAGCGCCGCACATTGCCCGTATGCTTTTCGGGGAAGATCATCGTTATTATCTGCCGGGCAGTATGTTAACCGGTGGGCTGGTGCTCTCCCTGGCATCGATCGCCTCGAAGAATATCGTGCCTGGCGTCATCATTCCGGTGGGAATAGTCACCTCGCTGGTGGGTGTTCCTTTCTTTCTGAGCATTATTTTGCGTCATCGCGGGAGAGTGTCATGAAGATCGGCCGCTTGAGTACTGGTTATGGTAGCAAGTCCGTTATAGACGGATTAGATCTTCCTGCGCTGTCGCCGGGGAAAATCACCGTGCTGCTGGGGCCAAACGGCTGCGGCAAATCGACGCTGCTGCGGGCGCTGGCCGGTTTAAACCCGGCGAAGGGGGAGGTGCTGCTGGCAGGGAGAGACCTGATGAAAATGCCCTTCGCGCAGCGGGCGAAGCAGGTGGTGTTTTTGCCCCAGTCGCTGCCACAGGGCGTTCATCTGCGCGTGCTGGAGTCGATCATTGTGGCCCAGCGCGCCACGGGAGAGCGGGAAAACACGGCGGAGATCATGACGGTGCTGGAACGTCTTGGCATTCAGCATCTGGCCATGAACTACCTCGATCGGCTCTCCGGCGGGCAAAAACAGCTGGTGGGGCTAGCGCAGTCGCTGGTGCGAAAACCACAGCTTTTGTTGCTTGATGAGCCACTGAGCGCGCTGGATTTAAACTATCAGTTCCATGTGATGACGCAGGTGGCGCAAGAAACTCGGGCGCGGCAGATGGTCACTATGATCGTGGTGCACGATATCAATATCGCCATGCGCCATGCCGACCATATCGTGATGCTCAAAGACGGAAAGCTCGTCGCCAGCGGGTCGCCACTCCTGGTCATTACCCCCCAGACGCTCGCCAGAGTTTACGGCGTGCGTGGCCGGGTGGAACGGTGTTCGCAGGGGCAGCCGCACGTTGTGCTGGATGGCGTGATAAACCCATTAGCCTTGCAGGAGCCTATCCGGAAACAGTAAGCATGGTTAGGGTTCGTGAAGCGAAAAGTAATGTGCAGCGCCCTCACCATCCCTCTCTGGCATTCTGTGCACTCCCCCACAAAAGCGCACATTACCCACCGCCGCACTCCCTCCGCCCGCGCCTTTGCGGGCATCATAACCCCATAACCTTCCAGTAATGGGATAAGCAATGCGCAATGAAATCCTGAGTTTTCTGGCCAACCAGACCGATTTTTTCGACCCGGAAAACCTGAGCGAAGTCTTTACCGCGAGCTATCTGGCCGGGCGATTTGATCTCAAACGCAACACCGCCAGCCACTATCTTAACCAGCTTGTTGCCGAGGGCTGGCTGGTAAAAATCAACACCCGTCCGGTCTATTTCCTGCATAAGAAAGCGTTCAGCCAGCAGTTCTTTCCCCTGCAGGCCAGCGAGTACGACAGCATTGCGCAGCTGCTGAACGACGGGGGCGCAGAGGCGGAGCAGCCCGATCACTTTTCGCTGCTGATCGGCCACGATGGCAGCCTGAAAAAGCCTATTGCCCAGCTAAAAACGGCGCTCTTTTACCCGGATGGCGGCCTGCCGCTGCTGATCACCGGGGAGAGCGGCACCGGTAAGAGCTATATGGCGAACCTGATGCACGCCTTTGCCATCTCCGAGGGGCTGCTGCCCGACGATGCCCCCTTTGTCAGCTTTAACTGCGCCCAGTACGCCAGCAACCCGGAGCTGCTGGCGGCCAACCTGTTTGGCTATGTGAAAGGGGCCTTCACCGGGGCGCAGACCGATAAGCAGGGGGCATTCGAAGCCGCCGATGGCGGGATGCTCTTTCTCGATGAGGTGCATCGTCTGAACGCCGAGGGGCAGGAGAAGCTCTTTACCTGGCTCGACCGCAAGGAGATCTACCGGGTGGGTGAAACGGCGCAGGGTCGCCCGATCTCAACTCGCCTGGTCTTCGCCACCACCGAGGAGCTGCACAGTACCTTTTTAACCACCTTCCTGCGCCGTATCCCGATACTGGTGACGCTGCCAGACCTGCAGGCGCGATCCCGCCAGGAAAAAGAGGCGCTGATCCTGCAGTTCTTCTGGCAGGAGACCAAAAAGCTGGATGTCCCCCTGACGCTGACGCCGCGCCTGCGCCAGGTGCTCCACCACGCGCTCTATCGGGGCAACGTGGGCGAACTCAAAAACGTGGTGAAATATGCGGTGGCCGCCGCCTGGGCCAGGCAGCGGGGGAGCCACACTATTGCTGTTACCATTCAGGATCTGCCGGAAAAGGTGATAGCCGCCATACCGACCCTGAGCGACACGCCGTTGGTGGAGGAGCCGCTGACGATAGAGCCCCAGACCAATCTGCTATGGCTGCTGCGCGCCCAGGACCGCACAAAGGCTATGATCCATGATACCCAGTGCCAGGTCCTGGCGCTGTACGAAGAGGTGCTCGCTGGCAGGTCGGGCTGGGAAGAGGTACACAAACGCATGGGTGAAGAGATAGAAACCCTGTTTGACCGGCTGGTGTTTCATCACCGGGATACCACCGCCTCGCCCGTGCTACAGCTCATTACCCAGCAGGTACGGGAGGAGTTTTACCGGCTGGAGCAGCAGTTCAACGTGCAATTCAACGGCAGCGGCATCTACGCCCTGAGCCACTACCTTGTACATCGCGCCCACAGTACCCTCTCTGCCCTGAGCCAGGAGCGGGTGCGTCTGCTGGATCAGCTCCTGGCGCAGAAATATCCCCAGCTGTACCGTTTTTGCCAGGCGATGATCGCCGCACTGACGCAGAAGCTTGACCTTGAGGCCCAGCGTATCGACGTGCTGCTGCTGGTGCTGTGGTTAAATAAATCGGGAACAATAAGTCACCCGCAAATGACGCGGGCGGTGATCCTCGCCCACGGTTACGCCACCGCCAGCAGCATTGCTAACGTCGCCAACCGCTTATTAAAACATGCGGTATTTGAATCCTTTGACATGCCGCTCGACGTCACGCCGGAGGCAGTAGCCCAGCAGGTGATGCATTACATCGAAAGCAACGCCCAGGCGTCGGGGTTGATGATTCTGGTGGATATGGGGTCGCTGAACGCCATTCATAGCCATTTTCAGCGCCGGGTCGCCACGCCGGTAGCGATCGTCAATAACGTCTCAACCAGCATGGCGCTATATGTAGGGGAGCGGATCCTGCAGGGGCATCACATCGAAGATATCGCCAGCGAAATTGGCACCGATCTACCGGTGGAGCACCAGCTTTTCTGGCCGCAGGCCAGTAAACCCCGGGTGATCCTCACCACCTGCATCACCGGGATGGGGGCGGCGGCCAATCTCTGCCATCTGCTGAAGTCCAGCATTCCGGAGGCGCTGGGGATAGAGGTGATCGCCTGCGATTACCATATGCTCAGCGACGCGCAGGAGCGGACGGTAGCCTTGAACCGCTATGACATAGTGGCGATTGTCGGCACCTTCGACCCGCAGGTGCCCGCCGTGCCCTGGATTTCGCTGGATTCGCTGATTGCCGGCGAGGGGACGCTGCCGCTGATGCGTATCCTGGGCGATATTGCCACGGTGGAGCAGGTGGCCGAAATCAATAACCTGTTGCTGAAGAACTTCTCCCTGCGGCGGGTGATTGAGTCGGTCACCATTCTGGATACCACCAAGGTGATCAACCAGGTGGAGCAGTTTGTCTTTCGCTATGAGCATCTTGCCGGATGCCAGGTGGCGAACGAGCGCAAAGTGGCGCTCTATGTGCATATCAGCTGCCTGATTGAGCGGCTTATCCGCAACGCGTCGCCCGCTACCTACGATGGCCGACAGTGTCCGGAAAGCGAGCTGGCGCTGTTGCGCCAGGCGTTTAGTGTCATTGAGAGCAGCTATAGTGTCAAAATCCCGGTGGTCGAGCTCTGTTATATCCATAATATCTTAAGCATGGAAACGGAATTTATTCAGGCAGATCAAGAGTTTTAATCTCCTCTCTCTTCTTCTTTTCCCACCTTAACCCACGGGCCACTTTTTCCTGGCACGTGGGTTGCAACATCCGTTCAGCACATCGCTTCAAAGTGGAATGAGCTTTCGAGGACAGGATGAAACGACACTACATTTTTGCCAGCCATGGCGCTTTTGCCCGCGGGCTGCTCGATTCGGTCGAGCTGATCCTCGGCAAGCAGCAAAACATTTATACCCTCTGCGCCTATCTCGACGAGCAGCGGGATTTAACCGAGCAGGTGGAGACGTTAATTGCCGGGCTGCCCGAACAGGATGAGGTGATTGTCATTACCGATATTTTTGCCGGTAGCGTCAATAACGAATTTATCCGCTTTTTGCACCAGCCAAATTTTCATCTTATCGCCGGGCTGAATTTGCCGCTGGTGATTGGTTTGCTTATTTCCGCAGATGAACCCGATACCGAAAAATTAATCCAGGAAGCCTTATTTAGTTGCAGGGAGAGTATTCAGTACTGCAACCAGACCATTGCCAGTGCGGTACAGGCAGATAAAGATTTCTGACCAGGAGGAATAATAATGATTACGTTATTGCGTGTGGACCACCGATTATTACACGGACAGGTTGCCTTTTCCTGGACCCAGTACGTGGGTGCCGATTGCATATTAATTGCCAACGACAGCGTGCCGAATGATGAATTACGTAAAACGACCATCAAGCTGGCAAAGCCGCCCGCGGTAAAGCTGGTGATCAAAAATATCGACGACTCGATTGAGGCTATCAAAAGCGGCGTCACCGATAAATACCACCTGTTTATTGTCGTGGAGTCGGTAGAGGATGCCTGGCGGTTAGCCACGGCGGTGGAAGGTATTAAAAGCATCAATCTCGGCGGCGTTAAAGCGAAAGAGGGCGCGCGGAATATTTCTAAAGCCATTAATTTGTTGCCGGACGAAATAGAAAAACTCACTCAGCTGGTCGGCAACGGCGTGGAAATCGAAATACGTCAGGTGCCTAACGATCGCAAACAGTTATTAGCGGAATCGCTGTAATTCCTGAGGACTTACTATGGTAGAGGCACTTTTACTCGGGCTGGTGGCGTTTATCGCCCAGTCGGAATATGCCCTGGGCACCTCGTTGCTCTCCCGGCCTATTGTCACCGGCTTATTAACCGGGCTGGTGTTAGGCGATGTTCAAACGGGCGTCATTATGGGCGCGACCCTGGAGCTTGCGTTTATCGGATCGTTTTCGGTAGGGGCCTCAATTCCGCCGGACGTAGTGACCGGCGGGGTGCTGGGGGTGGCGTTTGCTATTACCTCTGGGGCGGGAACGGAAACGGCGCTGCTGCTCGGGCTGCCCATCGCTACCCTGACGCTGGTGCTGAAAAACGTCTATCTCGGCATGTTTATTCCCATGCTCAACCAGAAAGCGGATAGCTATGCCGAACAGGCCGATACCCGAGGTATCGAGCGGATGCACCTGATCGCCGGCTTTGGCCTCTCCCTGATGCTGGCGGCGGTGGTCACCGTTTCGTTCCTGGTAGGGAGTAGCGCGGTGAAATCACTGCTGGATGCCATTCCGGAGTTTGTTAAGCATGGGCTAAGCGTGGCGACAGGGATTATTCCCGCGCTGGGCTTTGCAATGCTGGCTCGCCTGCTAATCAACAAAAAAGTGGCACCCTTTTTCTTCCTCGGCTTTGCGCTGATGGCATACCTGAAAATCCCCGTCACCGGCATCGCTATTCTGGGCGCCATTGTCGCGGTGGTGATGGTCAACACGACGGCACATAACGCTCCCCGTACTACCACCGATCAAGGAGTCAGCGATGACGACGAAGATTTCTGAAGAGACCCTGCCTCAGGTGCAGGATGAGAACGCGATTAACGCCCGCGATCTGCGCCGGGTGTTCTGGCGGTCGTTCCAGATGGAGTTCTCCTGGAACTATGAGCGGCAGATGAACCTCGCCTTTGTCTATGCCCTGATCCCGGTGCTGAAAAAGCTCTATCCGCAAAAGTTGGAGCTGGCCGCGGCGTTAAAACGCCACCTGGTGTTCTTCAACACCACGCCGCATATCGTCACCCTGCTGCTGGGCATCACTACGGCGATGGAGGAGAAAAACAGCCAGCAGCAAGAGATGGACGGCACGGCGATCGACAACGTCAAGGCGTCGCTGATGGGGCCGCTGGCCGGGCTGGGGGACTCCTTCTTCTGGGGCACGCTGCGCCTGATCGCCACCGGCATCGGCACCAGCCTGGCGCTGCAGGGGAGCATTCTGGGCCCAATCCTGTTCCTGCTGGTATTCAACGTGCCGCACATTCTGGTGCGCTGGCTCTTTACCCGCTGGGGCTACGTGCTGGGCACCGGGGTGCTCCATCGGGTGCAGAAGAGCGGAATGATGGAGAGCCTCACCTACGGCGCATCCATTATCGGCCTGATGGTGGTAGGGGCGATGGCCGCCTCGATGATCAACATCACTATCCCCATCTCCTTTGGCGCCGGGGAGGCGAAAACACAGGTTCAGGAGATCATCAACAACATTATGCCCTGCCTGCTGCCGCTGATTAGCTTCGGCATTGTCTACTGGCTGCTGGGGCGCAAGGTGAAACCGCTGACCATCATCGGTGGCATGGCGCTGGTGGGGATTTTCGGCTCGTGGATTGGCCTGTTTTAAGCGGAGATAACGATGCAACCGACAATGATGACCTATATCAGGGAAGAGCCTGAGGCGCTGGCAAAGATCCTCCAGGACTACCCGGACCATTTTGCGGCCCTGGAGACCTTTGCCCGCCAGCATCCGGTTCGCCGCCTGCTGGTGCTGGCGACCGGTTCGTCGCTGAATGCGGCGCTGTGCGCGCGTTACTTTTTTGAGCAGCGTTTCGGCCTGCTCGTTGAGATTAAAGAGCCCTACAACTTTGTTCACTATGAAGCTATCGACCCTCACACGGACATGGTGCTGATCGTCTCCCAGAGCGGAAAAAGCGCCTCGACGCTGGCGGCAATGGAGAAAGTGCAGGCGGCGGGGCTGCCGGTGTTTGCCCTGACCTCGGATCCGGCTAGCCCGATTGGCCGCCGCTGCGACCACGTGCTGGATATTGATACCGGCATCGAGAAGGTGGGATTCGTGACCCTCGGCTTTAGTGCCACGGTGCTGAATCTGCTGCTTGTGGCGCTCACCCTCGCCCGGGCGCAGCAGCAGATTGCTGAGCGGGAAGCAGGCGAATACCTTGAGGCTTTAAGCCTGCTCGCGGCGGCGATCCCTGACGCCATTACCCGCACGGAGGCGTTTTTCGCGCGGCACATGGACAGCCTCGGGGCCGGAACGCGCTTCGTAGCCATTGGCGAAGGCGCTCTGACCGGCGTGGCCAAAGAGTTCGAAACCAAATTTACCGAAACGGTACGGGTGCCCTCCAGCGGGTTTGAGCTGGAAGCTTACATGCACGGCCCATACCTGGAGGCAAACGCGCAGCACGTGATGTTCTTTATTGAGGATGCGCCAAACCCGCGCCTGCGGGCGCTCAGGGACTATATGTCGCCAGCGGTGAACCGGGCGTTTCTGATCACCCTGACGGGCGAGGAAGAGGAGAACACCCTGGCGCTGAACTGCCACCTTCCGCATCTGCTGTCGCCGCTGCTGTTAATTGTTCCCATGCAAATCCTGGCCTGGCGAACCGCCTGCGCTAAAGGCATCGATCTCTCGGTGCGTATTTTCGATGACTTCGACAGGGTTCTGAAAAGTAAAATCTAGAAGGAGATCAGCTATGTTAGGTTTTAATCAGGACGAGTACCTGACCAGTGCTCGTGAGATTGTTGCTGCGCGTAAACAGGCAGAACAGGTCGCTGACGATATTTATCAGCAAGGCTTCAGCTCGCTATTTTTCGCCTCGGTAGGGGGCTCGTTAGCCCCGATGATGGCGATTAACGCCTTCGCCCGGGAATTAACCGACATGCCGGTTTATCTTGAGCAGGCGGCCGAGTTAATTTACGCCGGTAATAAACGGCTAAATAAAGATTCGGTGGTGATTACCCTGTCAAAATCGGGTGATACCAAAGAGTCGGTAGAAATTGCCGAATGGTGCAAAGCGCAGGGGATCCGCGTGGTGGCGATTACCCGAAACAGCGACTCGCCGCTGGCGAACGCCGCCACCTGGCATATTCCGATGCGTCACAAGAACGGCGTCGAATATGAATATATGCTGCTCTACTGGGTATTTTTCCGTCTGCTTAATCGTAACGGCGATTTTGAAGAATATGAGCAATTTGCCAGCCAGCTGGAATTATTGCCTGAGAATCTGCTAAGCGCCAAACGGCAGTTTGATCCGCAGGCTGCGGCAATCGCCCAAAAATATCATAGTGCCGATTATATGATGTGGATTGGCGGCGCGGAGATGTGGGGGGAAGTCTATCTCTTCTCGATGTGTATTCTGGAAGAGATGCAGTGGAAGCGGACGAAATCTGTCTCCTCGGCGGAGTTTTTCCACGGCACGCTGGAGCTGCTTGAAAAAGAGGTGCCGCTTTTCCTGGTGAAAGGTGAGGGCAAATGCCGCCCGCTGGATGAACGGGTGGAACGTTTTGCGGCGAAAATCACCGATAACCTGGTGGTGCTCGATCCGCGCGACTACCCGCTGTCGGGGATTGACGATGCGTTTCGCTGGCTGCTGGCGCCGTGCATCGTCTCAACCCTGCTGGTTGACCGTCTGGCCGCCCATTTTGAACACTGCACTGGCCACAGCTTAGATATCCGCCGCTACTACCGTCAGTTCGAGTATTAAATAAAAAAGGGGACATAATGTCCCCTTACTGACCGCAGGCCGGGATAATTAAACCCGGCTACCCCACAGGTCGTACTCGTCGGCGTTTTCCACCTTCACGCGGATCACATCCCCCGGCTTCACCGCGGTTTCGCCGTTCAGGTAGACCGCGCCGTCGATTTCCGGGGCGTCGGCCATGCTGCGGCCGATGGCGCCTTCTTCGTCCACTTCGTCGATAATGACCATGATTTCACGACCCACTTTCTCCTGCAGACGTTCGGCGGAGATCTGCTGCTGCAGCTGCATAAAGCGGTTCCAGCGCTCCTCTTTGATCTCTTCCGGCACCTGGTCGGCCAGCTCGTTGGCGGTGGCGCCTTCAACCGGGCTGTATTTGAAGCAGCCCACGCGGTCCAGACGCGCCTCTTTAAGGAAGTCGAGCAGCATCTGGAAATCTTCTTCGGTTTCACCCGGGAAGCCAACGATAAAGGTGGAGCGCAGGGTCAGATCCGGGCAGATTTCACGCCACTGCTTAATGCGTGCCAGCTGGCGGTCAACGGAGCCCGGACGCTTCATCAGCTTCAGGATGCGCGGGCTGGCGTGCTGCAACGGGATATCCAGATACGGCAGGATCTTGCCCTCTGCCATCAGCGGGATCACGTCATCCACGTGCGGATAAGGGTAGACGTAGTGCAGACGCGTCCAGATGCCCAGCTTAGAAAGCTGTTCGCACAGGCCGACCATGCTGGTTTTCACCGGCTCGCCGTTGTGGAAGCCCGCGCGGTGCTTCACGTCCACGCCGTAGGCGGAGGTGTCCTGGGAAATTACCAGCAGCTCTTTCACGCCCGCATCGGCCAGGCGTTTGGCTTCGGCCAGCACTTCGCCAATCGGACGGCTGACCAGATCGCCACGCATAGAGGGGATGATGCAGAAGGTGCAGCGGTGGTTACAGCCTTCAGAGATCTTCAGGTAGGCGTAGTGGCGCGGAGTGAGCTTCACGCCCTGTTCCGGCACCAGGCTCAGGAAGGGGTTGTGCTTGGGTTTTGGCACGTAGTGGTGCACGTGTTCCAGCACCTGTTCGTAGCTGTGCGGCCCGGTGATCTCCAGCACCTTCGGGTGCACTTCGCGGATCTGATCCACTTTGGCGCCCAGGCAGCCGGTGACAATCACCTTGCCGTTTTCGGTCAGAGCTTCTCCGATGGCTTCGAGGGACTCCTGCACGGCGCTGTCGATAAAGCCGCAGGTATTCACGATAACCATGTCTGCATTGTCGTAGCTCGGCACCACGTCATAGCCTTCGGTACGAAGTTCAGTCAGGATACGTTCTGAATCCACCAGGTTTTTCGGGCAGCCCAGGGAGACGAAGCCGATTTTCGGCTGGTGCGTAACATTGCTCATAGATTAAAAAGTAGTCAGTTATAGGATTCTCAGGGCAGGGATTGTACAGAGTTCCTCGCGGGAATTATAGCGCTCTGTGTATGACAGCGAGACGCCAGGTGACTGTTGTAACATTGTAAATAATGTTAAGCGCTGATGCTTTATTGACCTGCCGCATAACCCTGTACAAAAAATAGCCATATTCTTAATGAACACAAGGCTGATAAGGGGGGAAAGAGCATGTCCGTTGACAGACTGAAACGCGATCTTCTTAACAAGCTGATTAATGCCCGCATCGATCTCGATGCCTATCTGCAGTTAAGAAAAGCCAAAGGCTATATGTCAGTCAGCGAAAGCGACCAGCTACGCGATAACGTCTTTGAACTCTGCAACTTTATGCGCGAAAAAGCGCCCGTCCTCAAAGAGCATTACCCCGTCGATGAACAGACCACGCTGTTACGCGCGGCGCGGGCGCTCTCTGCCGCGGGCGTCTGCATGATGACCGGATGCCACGACTGCCCGACGTTTATCGCCGTCGATGCCGCGAAGCTGGAAAATTGCCTGACTGAGTTAACGCTCTGTATTCAGTCGCTGAAATCACACACGCCGCTGATTCAAAGCTAAGCCCCGGGGGAGGCGACTCCCCCTTCTGTTTAAGCTTTTGTAAAAGTGATAACGCACCCGGCCTGCGTGGCTAATCTTTATGCCATACGTCGAAAAGGAGTGCGTTATGCGTCGATCTGCGCTTATTTCCCTGCCCCTGCTATTAATTTCTGCCTCGCTGCTGGCCGCACCCGCGGCGGTAAAAGTGGAGGTGCTGCAAAATAAACTCGATCACCCCTGGTCGCTCGCCTTCCTGCCGCAGGACGGGGGAATGCTGATCACCCTGAAAGGGGGCCAGCTGAAGCGCTGGCAGGCGGGGAAAGGGCTCTCCGATCCTATCGTCGGCGTCCCGGACGTCTGGGCGAACGGGCAGGGCGGCCTGCTGGACGTGGTGCTGGCACCCGATTTTGACACCTCGCGCCGGGTGTGGCTCAGCTACGCCGAAGCGGGAAACGACGGCAAAGCCGGTACCGCGGTGGGCTACGGGCGCTTAAGCGATGACTACACCCGTCTGGAAGACTTTAAGGTGGTGTTCCGCCAGCAGCCGAAGCTCTCGACCGGCAACCACTTTGGCGGCCGCCTGGTCTTCGACGGCAAGGGCTATCTCTATATTGCCCTCGGCGAGAACAACCAGCGCCCCACCGCGCAGGAGCTGGATAAACTGCAGGGTAAAGTGGTGCGCCTCACCGAACAGGGGGAGATACCGAAGGATAACCCCTTTGTGAACCGCGCCGGCGCCCGTCCGGAGATCTGGTCTTACGGCATTCGCAACCCGCAGGGGATGGCGATGAACCCCTGGAGCGATACCCTGTGGCTTAACGAGCACGGCCCGCGCGGCGGAGATGAGATTAATATCCCGGAGAAGGGCAAAAACTACGGCTGGCCGCTGGCGACCCATGGCGTCAACTATAGCGGCCTGCCCATCCCCGAGGCGAAAGGCGAACACCACGAAGGCACCGAGCCGCCGCTGTTTGTCTGGAAAAAATCCCCGGCGCTAAGCGGCATGGCCTTTTATCACAGCGATGTATTCCCCCAATGGAAAAACAAGCTGTTTATCGGGGCGCTGAAAGATAAAGATGTGATTGTGCTTAACATTAACGGCAATAAGGTGACCGAAGAGGGACGGATACTCGGCGATCGGGATCAGCGCATCCGCGATGTGCGGGTCGGGCCGGATGGCTATCTGTACGTGCTGACGGACGAAACGGACGGGCAGCTGTGGAAAGTGAGCCCGTCCGGGAGCTGATTACGTAACCGGGATCATTACCACGTTCCGGTAGGCCGGACGCTCGCTCAGGGCCTGGAGCCAGCGCTCAAGGTGCGGGCGCGGCGTCCAGCTCAGACCGATGTTAGTGAGGTTCCAGACGAAGGGGGCCACCGCGATATCCCCGGTGCCAAACTCATCCCCGGAGAACCAGCGCTGGCCGGCCAGCGTTTCGTCCATCATGGCAAACAGCTTTTCACAGCTCTCTTTTGCCGCCTCGATGGCCGGGTAGTCGCGTTCGGCTTCCGGGGTTCTGACCAGCCCCATCAGGATCACCCGGTGCGCCGGGGAGAGGGTCTGGTTAGCCCAGTCCATCCACTTTTCACCTTCTGCGCGGCGGGCCGGAGCCTCGATCCACAGGCTACCCTGACCATACTGCGCAGCCAGGTAGCGCACGATGGTATTGGATTCCCACAACGTGACGCCGGTTGCGTCATCACGCAGCAACGGCACCAGCCCGTTCGGGTTCATCGCCAGATAATCGGCCTCCTGATTAACCCCAAACTGCAGGCCAGCCATGATCTGGTTGAATGCTAAATCCAGCTCTTCCAGCGTCCAGAGCACCTTTTTGACGTTGGTCGAATTATTTCTGCCCCACAGCGTAATCATATGCACCCCTGTTAGTGTCGAATCGCTCCCAAGGTTGATATAAACCAAACAATTACGCAACAACCGCGAAAAAAATCGCTGACGTCAAAGCGGATCGGGGTCATATTGCGTAAACTTTAAAAACTTTACCTGGATTTGGTTTAACTGAAGTCGTTAGTACGTTATTACTCATCGCTTCTTGCGACACGGCAGCGTGGCGTGATTTTTAGAATGGAAACTCGGGTGGCACTATGACGCGAAAAACAACCTCTCTGCGCAGCCTGGCGGCAGGCTCAGCGCTCCTTTTCCTTTTTGCACCTTCGCTGTATGCAGCGGAACAGGCGGCGCCGGAAGCCCCGCCGGTGGATGCGCGCGCGTGGATCCTGATGGATTACGCCAGCGGCAAAGTGCTGGCTGAGGGGAATGCCGATGAAAAACTTGACCCTGCCAGCCTGACGAAAATCATGACCAGCTACGTGGTAGGCCAGGCGCTGAAGGCGGGCAAAATCAAGCTCACCGATATGGTTACCATCGGTAAAGATGCCTGGGCGACCGGTAACCCGGCCCTGCGCGGCTCGTCGGTGATGTTCCTGAAGCCGGGCGACCAGGTAGCGGTTTCCGACCTGAATAAAGGGGTGATTATCCAGTCGGGCAACGACGCCTGTATTGCGCTGGCCGACTACGTGGCCGGCAGCCAGGACTCCTTTATCGGCCTGATGAACGGCTACGCCCAGAAGCTGGGCTTAACCAATACCACCTTTAAAACCGTGCACGGCCTGGACGCGCCGGGGCAATTCAGTACCGCCCGTGATATGGCGCTGCTGGGCCGGGCGCTGATCCACGACGTGCCGGAAGAGTATGCCATCCATAAAGAGAAAGAGTTTACCTTCAATAAGATCCGCCAGCCCAACCGTAACCGCCTGCTCTGGAGCAGCAACGTTAACGTCGATGGCATGAAGACCGGCACCACCGCCGGGGCCGGGTATAACCTGGTGGCGTCGGCCACCCAGGGCGATATGCGTCTGATCTCCGTGGTGCTGGGTACCAAAACCGACCGCATTCGTTTTAACGAGTCAGAGAAGCTGCTGACCTGGGGCTTCCGTTTCTTTGAAACCGTTACCCCGATCAAACCGGATGCCACCTTCGTGAGCCAGCGCGTCTGGTTCGGCGACAAGAGTGAGGTCAATCTCGGGGCAGGTGAGGCGGGCTCGGTGACCATTCCGCGTGGCCAGCTGAAAAACCTGAAGGCCAGCTATACCCTGACCGAGCCCCAGCTAACCGCGCCGCTGAAAAAGGGCCAGGTCGTCGGCACCATCGATTTCCAGCTGAACGGTAAATCTATCGAACAGCGCCCGCTGGTGGTGATGGAAGCGGTGGAAGAGGGCGGCTTCTTCGGCCGGATGTGGGATTACGTGCTGATGAAGTTCCACCAGTGGTTCGGCAGCTGGTTTTCCTAGGTAAAAGCAAAAAGGCAACGACATTTGCCTTTTTTAATGTTTGCGCACAAGGTAAAAGCAAAACGACAACCTTAGGTTGTCGTTTTTAATGTTTTCTCCCTCTCCCTGTGGGAGAGGGTCGGGGTGAGGGCACCAGACCGCACAAGGTAAAACGACAGCCCCAACATCAATACATCAACCTAATCTGCCGATCCTTCGCATACGCCACCAACTCTTCATCCGGGCGGCAGTTGCTCGCAATAACGTCGAACTGCGCCAGCTCGCCCATCCGCGCCGGGCGCACCTTGCCAAATTTACTGTGATCCACCACCAGCACGTGCTGCTGGGCCATGCTCATCGCCCAGTGTTTTACCGGCAGTTCATCCAGATTAAAACAGCTCACGCCCTGACGGGTATGCACCCCGGCGGCAGAGTAAAAGGCGATATCCGGGCAGAGATTATTCAGGGTGTCATTCAGGTTAAGCGGTTTAAAAATGGCGTTGCTGGCGTGGAACTCGCCGCCGCAGAGGATCACCCGGCACGCCGGTTTTTCCTGCAGGGCAAGAAAGGTATTCAGGGAGTAGCAGACCCCGGTAAAGGGCAGCGCGTTATCGATGGCCTCGATTATCCAGGGGGTGGTGGTGCCGCAGTCGAAAAAGAGCGTCTGATGGGGCTGCACCAGCGAAGCGGCCAGCCGCGCGGCTTTGCGCTTCTCTTCCACCAGCCGGGTCTTCTGGTCGCTCAGCAGATAGTGGCTGGCGGTGCGCGGCTCCAGCACGATATATCCCCCGAGAAGCACGACGGGGCCACCCTCACCGTTAAGATCGCGACGAATTGTCATCTCCGAGACCCCAAGCAGGGCGGCGGCCTCTTTCAGATGCAGTTTATCGCTACGCTTTAGCGCATTAATCAGTTGAGCCAGGCGTTCGTCGCGTCGTGTTTCCATAGGTCCTCGGCAGTTGGTCAGCCCCCGCTACGCTGGGGGCTAAAAGTGTAACCTGCCGGACCGGGGTTAGTCACGTATCCACCCTTTACGGATGGGAAGGGCAAAGCAGACGCGATAGAGTTGCGACAGGCCGCGGTAGAGCGCTTCGCCAAAAAGATTCCACAGGATCTGCGCGCTAAGGCAGCCCATCATCCCCACCATCAGCCCGCCGAGCATATCCAGCGGCCAGTGGACGCCAAGGTAGATGCGGGACCAGGCGACCGCCAGGGCTACTGCCATCAACACCAGTCCCGACCAGAGCCGGTGCCAGCAGACAAAGGCCAGCGCAAAGGTAAAGATCACCGTGCCGTGATCGCTCGGGAAGGAGTCGTCTGCCGCGTGGTGCAGGAAGTTATAGCCGACATGATCCACAAAGGGGCGATCGTGGGGGAAGATATGGCCCAGCAGCCACGACGCCAGCAGGCTTACCCCCAGCGCCATCGCGATTTTGATAACCAGCTGGCGCTGGGCGCCGACCTGCCTGCGCGGCCCCCACAGCCAGAGGATCGCCACCAGCGCCGGAACAATCGAAATCAGATCTTTGGCCACAAAGGTGGCCAAGTCGATCATCCACGCCGGTGAAGCCGGGGTGGCGTTGATCCAGTAAAACAGTCCATAGTTCAGATTTTCTAACATACCCTCGTCACTCTTTAGCAAACCAGCGGGAGATCAGGCCATAGGCCGCCAGCTGGGAAAACCACACCCACCAACCCGCCCACAGGTTGTGTGAGAAAAAATGCGCGCCACGCATTACCTGGCCATAACCCATCACTAGCCCGAGCACGACGCCTGTTGCCACCATGGCCCAGGCCAGACGCGGGCGATCGCGCCAGAAGGCGAAGAACAGCCCCATCACCATAAAACCGCTGGAGGAGTGCCCGCCGGGAAAGCAGCGCCCCGGCCCGCTGTCTGCCGGTACGGAACCAAACAGCGGGAACGACACCGCGTCGCCGCCATACTCCACCAGGTCCCAGGGGCAGCTATGGTGGCTGACGGCCTTCAACGCACCCACCACCAGCGCCCCCAGCCCCATCAGCAGGGCGGCGGTCACCAGCGGCGCGTTACGCCGCCAGATGCCGTACAGCAGAGTGCCTGCGGCAAGCGAGATGGTGAGGTATTTCGCCAGTCGATGGTTAAGCAAATCCAGCAGCGCATTGTCCTTGAGCGGAAACGCGTGCAGCGCCGCGTCGTACCAGTAGCCGGTCAGCAGCCTGTCGAAAGACTCATTCCGGCCGAGCCAGCTGAAAACCGCCGCCAGCAGCAGTAGCGCAATAAGCTGATAACCATAAAAACGGCCGGACAGGGGGTAAAGTCTTTTTGTCTTAGATGTCTTTAACTTAGACAATTCTGAAGCGGAGCGTATCTGTGTCATAATTCAGGTCAATGACGGAAAAGCGTAAGCATAGGGGCGCCAGGTTAAGAAAACCTTAAACGAAAACGAATTGTGCGCAATTGCCCTTGACCCTGGCTAATCTGCTACCGTCGCAGCCGCCATTTCATTACACTCAGCGCGATTTTTATCTAATAAAGAGATTCCATGTTAAACCGTTCTTCTTCCGGCAACCGTCTGGGCCGTCAGGCGTTGCTGTTTCCCCTGTGTCTGGTGCTGTACGAATTCTCAACCTATATCGGCAACGATATGATCCAGCCGGGTATGCTGGCGGTGGTCGAGCAGTACAACGCCGGTATTGAGTGGGTGCCTACCTCCATGACCGCCTATCTGGCGGGCGGGATGTTTTTGCAGTGGCTGCTGGGGCCGCTCTCGGACCGTATTGGCCGCCGTCCGGTGATGCTCACCGGGGTGGTCTGGTTTATTGTCACCTGCCTGGCGACGCTGCTGGCGCAGAACATCGAGCAATTTACCCTGCTGCGTTTTTTACAGGGGGTGAGCCTGTGCTTTATTGGCGCCGTGGGCTATGCCGCGATTCAGGAGTCGTTTGAAGAGGCGGTGTGCATCAAAATTACCGCGCTAATGGCCAACGTGGCGTTAATCGCACCGCTGCTCGGCCCGCTGGTGGGAGCCGCCTGGGTGCATGTGGCGCCCTGGGAAGGGATGTTTATCCTCTTTGCGCTGCTGGCGGCGGTCTCCTTCTTTGGCCTCTGGCGGGCGATGCCGGAGACGGCTACCCGGCTGGGTGAAAAGCTCTCGATGCGCGAGCTCGGGCGCGACTATAAAGCGGTGCTGAAAAACGTCCGCTTTGTGGCGGGGGCGCTGGCGACCGGCTTTGTCAGCCTGCCGCTGCTGGCGTGGATCGCCCAGTCGCCGGTGATCATCATCAGCGGTGAGCAGCTTAGCAGCTACGAGTATGGCCTTTTGCAGGTGCCGATCTTTGGCGCCCTGATTATCGGCAACCTGGTGCTGGCCCGTCTTACCTCGCGCCGCACCGTGCGCTCGCTCATTATTATGGGCGGCTGGCCGATTATGCTGGGGCTGCTGGTGGCTGCGGTAGCGACGGTAGCTTCGTCCCACGCTTATCTCTGGATGACCGCGGGCTTAAGCCTTTACGCCTTTGGTATCGGGCTGGCGAACGCCGGACTGGTGCGCCTGACGCTGTTTGCCAGCGATATGAGCAAAGGCACCGTCTCGGCGGCAATGGGGATGTTGCAGATGCTGATCTTCACCCTGGGTATCGAGGTGAGCAAGCACGCTTTCGGCTACGGCGGTAACGGCCTGTTCAGCCTGTTTAACCTGGCGAATGGCCTCATATGGCTGGCGCTGATGGTGGTGTTCCTGAAGGATAAGCGGGTCGGGAGCGGTTTACAGCCCGACTAAAACAGCAGGCCGGGTCTCTGCCCGGCCTGAATGCTTAGTGGAATGGCGCCTCGTGGTTGAGCGCTTTCTCGATAATCTCCAGCACCCCCTCCGCGTTATTGTGCGGGGCTTCAAAGCGGGCCACCGCCTTAATATGATCCCCGGCGTTGGCCATCGCAAAACTGAATCCGGCCTGCTTTAGCATCTCGATATCGTTGCCGCTGTCGCCAAAGGCCAGTACCTCGTGGTCCTCAATACCCCATAGCTTTTGCAGCAGGCGCAGGCCGTTGGCTTTATGAATGCCGGGAATAATCAGGTCGATACTGCCGTTGCCGGTGTGCACCGGCACCATCACGTCGCTCAGCTCGGCGTGGATCAGCGCCTGGATACGCGGGATTTCCGCATCCGAAACGTTCAGCCCAAACTTAAAGAAGATGTCGTTGAAGTTGTCGAAGTTGTCCACTTTTTCCAGACGGTGGTAATACTTCGCCGCCAGGGTGTGGAAATCATCGCTATAGCTTTTGAGGGTGTAAGCGCTGCCTTTTCCGCAGGCGATCACCTCGATATCCGGCAGGGTGAGCAGATACTTTGCCACCGTGGCAAACTGCGCCTGCGTTAGCTCGCCGTTAAACACGTCCTCGCCGGCATTGACCACCCAGCCGCCGTTTTCGGCGACGAACGCAATCTCGTGGGCGATTTCCGGAAAGAAGGAGATCAGCTGGTAATACTGATTGCCGCTGGCCACCACAAACTTAATCCCCTGTTCCTTCATGCGCGCATACTGCTGCAAAAAGCGCTCGCGATTGTACGCCTTCATATCGCTTAAGAAGGTGCCATCCATATCTACTGCAATTAACTTAATGCCCATTTATCCATTCTCCGTGGCAGACGCTGCCTGAGGCGCCGGTTTGGCCACCGCCCGGGCGACCAACGCAGCAATAATCACTAATCCTAACACCACCAGCATGGCGCTACGCAGCCCGTAGTGCTCGCCGAGGAAGCCTAACAGCGGTGGGCCGACAAGGAAGGCAAGATAACCGGTGGTTGCCACCACGCTGACGCGGGTCGGCGCGTCCGGCCCGGTGTCGCTGGCCGCTGAGATGGTCAGCGGGAACCCCAGCGAGGCGCCAAGCCCCCAGAGGATCACCGATACCCCGGCCACCCAGGCCACGTCGACAAAAATAATCAGCGCGATCCCAAGCCCGCCCAGCAGGGCGCTGGCGCGTACCACGGTGACGCGGCTGTAGCGGTCGATAAACCAGCCGCCGGTAAAGCGCCCCAGGGTCATGCCGAGGGTAAAGCCGGCATAGATCAGCGAGCCGGAGGTGGGGCTAAAGCCGTGGCCGTCCACCATCAGCAGCGGCAGCCAGTCGTTAGCGGAGCCCTCGGCAAAGGCCATCGCCAGCACCACCACGCCAATCAGCATCAGCTGGATATCGCGATAGAAGGGCACCCCTTTTTCGCCGTGGGCGGCCTCTTCACCGGCGTTCTGGCCGGTGCCGTGGGGGATAGCGGTAATGCCCAGCAGAACCGGGGCGATACAGACCAGCCCCGCCAGCAGGATATGCAGAATAGCGGAGATGCCCAGCGCAGTTAGCGCCATCCCGACGCCCGCGCCCGCGAGGGTGCCGAGGCTGTAAAAGCCGTGCATCATCGGCAGCACGGTTTTATTCATCTCGCGCTCAATGGTCGCCCCCTCGACGTTGATTGCTACCTCGGCCGCGCCAAAGCTGCCGCCGAAGACCAGCAGACCGAGAGCAAACATCAGCGGTGAGGCGAACCACAAGGCCAGGCTGAGAATAAGCATCCCCACTATTGCACAGCACATGGTGGTGCGAATCACCGCGCGGGTGCCAAAGCGCTTCACCAGCCAGGCGGAGCAGAGAATACCGCTCATGGAGCCGACGGAGAGGCCAAACAGCACGATCCCCATTTCGGCCGTGGAGACCGACAGGATATCGCGAATGGCCGGGGTGCGGGTGGCCCAGGAGGCCATCAGCAGTCCGGGAATAAAGAAGAACATAAAAAGCGCCCACAGGCGGCGCTGCAAAACCCGACGGGGTGAGTGGACTGTCATAGGGCGGTCACCAGAGGAATAATATTGCCGAAAACACTAACAAGCCTGGGTACTTTTGTACACCCACGGAAAATTAGCCAGGCAGCGTCCGCTATTTTGTTGATTCGTGCGGCCTGCGACAACCACGATATTCATCCCCCGCCTTGTTGAACTTCTGTTTAGAAAACAGAAGAGATCATATGCGTAAAAAGGAGTAACAAAATGATAAATCTGCATACCAAAATTGGGCGTGGTCGACATCGTATTTGCTATCAGCATCCGCAAGATAATACCAAGTGTATTAAGGTCTTATATAACCCGGAAGACGGCGGTAAAAAAGAGGTGCGTCGTGAGCTGGGCTATTATCGTAAGCGCGCCCGCCAGATAGAGCACAGCCGGGCCGTTCCTGATTTCCATGGCACGGTGAAAACCGCACATGGTGAAGGTTATGTATTTGATTTAGTCAGGGATTATGACGGATCTGTCTCTAAAACCCTCGGACATTATATTGAAAATAATGCGCTCTCTGCCCGTGAGATCGATCGTTTACTGTACGAGCTGCGTAACGACTTAATTGCCCATAATATCGCGACCATGAATCTCAAAGAATATAATATTCTTTATCGCAAACTTTCTGAAAACGACGGCTATTTAGTGGTGATCGATAATATTGGCGAGTCGGAATTTGTGCCTGTCGCTTCGCTTTTTAGCTTTTTACATCGCCGTAAGGTCGACAGAATTATCGGGCGTTTTATGCAAAGCCTGGAAAGTAAATTCGTGAGCGAGCCGGGCTAATAACGCCCGATATATATTATACCTTGCTACTCTCTGCCGCTTTATCTCTGCTCCGCCAGGCGGGGCAGAGCGCTTTCTCCAGACGTGCATATCTCTACAAGTGTAAATTTCCGTGCAAGTTTTCATGGTGCTCTGTCAGTATCATGCTGATACATAACTAAAAATTATAACGGTTATGTTTTTCTTTTTTTCCCGCTACACCACACATCTTCATAAAATACGCTACGCTTTTAACATCATCCTTCGGCATGCGTTTTACCTGTCTGCATAAGTGCCACAACAATACTGGGATAGCCACTATGAACGTCAGCCATGAAGAGGATGTTAAAACGCTTCTGTCTTCTTTTGAGCAGCGCCTCGAACAACTCCTGCCCGCCGGGGAACAGGAGGGGCAGGTCTATGCGGCGATGCGCGAAGCGACGCTGGTGGCCGGTAAGCGCATGCGCCCGCTGCTTCTCGTTATGGCCGCCGTGGATATGGGCTGCGAAAAAGAGCAGCCCGGCCTGCTGGATCTGGCCTGCGCCATCGAGATGGTGCATGTGGCTTCGCTGATCCTTGACGATATGCCCTGCATGGATAACGCGCAGCAGCGGCGGGGCCGTCCGACGGTTCACCGCCAGTATGGCGAAAATGTAGCTATCCTCGCGGCCGTGGCGCTCCTTAGCCACGCCTTTGCGGTGATCTCCCGTGCGCCCGCGCTGCCGCACGATGTGAAGAGCTGTGCCATTGCCGAGCTGGCGGCTTCCGTGGGCCATCTCGGCCTGGTGCAGGGGCAGTTTCGCGATCTCAACGAAAGCAAAAGCTCGCCCGGGGCAGACGAGATCCTGATGACCAACGAGTTAAAAACCAGCAGCCTGTTTAACGCCACCCTACAGCTGGCGGCCCTGGCGGCTAATGCCACCCCCCAGGCGCGGGAACGGCTGCGCTTTTTTGCCCGGGATTTAGGTCAGGCCTTTCAACTTATCGACGATCTGACCGACGGCTCCGCCACCACCGGTAAAGACGCGCATCAGGACAAAGGAAAATCGACGCTGGTGGCCGTGCTCGGCGCGGAGAACGTCTGGCAGCGGCTGCACGACCATATTCACAGCGCGGATCAGCACTTAGCCACCGCCTGTCAGCGCGGGAATACCACCCGGCGCTATATTCACGCATGGTTTGAAAAACAGCTGGCGCTCATTAGCCAGAGCCTGAGGCTATCCCTGCCGGAGTGTCAATGACCAGCCTGACGCAAAGAAAAAACGATCACCTTGATATTGTTTTAAACCGCGCGACGAGCGCAAAAAAGATCTCCACAGGATTTGAAAAATGGCGTTTTGAGCACTGCGCGCTGCCTGAGCTTAATCTCGATGAGATCGATCTCTCCACCTCGCTTTTTGGCCGCAGGCTGAACGCGCCGCTGCTGATAAGCTCCATGACCGGCGGCGCCCGCCGGGCTACCGCGATCAACCAGCATCTTGCCGAGGCCGCCCAGGCGCTCGGCCTGGCGATGGGCGTTGGCTCTCAGCGGGTGGCGCTGGAGAGCGACGAGAACCAGGGGCTGACGCGCGCCCTGCGCGCTTACGCGCCCGATATCGTGCTGATGGCTAACCTTGGCGCGGCACAGATCGCCGCAAAGCAGGGGATCGACTACGCGCGCCGGGCGGTAGAGAGCCTGGGGGCCGATGCGCTCATTATTCATCTCAATCCCCTCCAGGAGGCGCTGCAGCACGGCGGCGATCGCAACTGGTGCGGGGTAATTAACGCCATTGAAAAAACCGTCGCCGCACTCTCCGTACCGGTGGTGATTAAAGAGGTGGGAAGCGGCCTGTCGGTCTCCGTTGCCCATCAGCTGGCCCAGGCGGGGGTCGCCATGCTGGACGTCGCCGGAGCCGGGGGCACCAGCTGGGCCGCCGTGGAGGGCGAACGCGCCGTCTCGGCCCATGACCGGGCGGTAGCGATGGCCTTCACCGACTGGGGGATCCCCACCGCGACGGCGCTATACGACCTGCACCAGGCCCTGCCGGCGATGCCGCTTATTGCATCCGGCGGCATTGCCAACGGCATTGACGCGGCGAAAGCGATCCGCCTTGGGGCAAGCCTGGTAGGCCAGGCGGCCGGGGTGCTGCACAGCGCTACTGCCTCCAGCGAGGCGGTTGTCGACCACTTTAAGGTGATTATCGACCAGCTGCGGGTCGCCTGTTTCTGTACCGGCAGCGCCAGCCTGAGCCAGCTGCGCGAGGCCAGGCTGGTGGCGCAGGAACCATGACCGGGCGCGCATGGGATCTGATTTTAGCGGGCGGCGGGCTGGCGAACGGGCTTATCGCCTGGCGGCTCAGGCAGTTGCGCCCCGAGCTTCGGGTACTGCTGCTGGAAGCGGAGCCGCAACCGGGTGGGAATCACACCTGGTCTTTCCACCAGGGGGATCTGACGCCGGAGCAGCATCGCTGGATAGCGCCACTGGTTTCCCACCGCTGGCAGGGGTACGACGTGCGCTTCCCGGTCCTGACCCGTAGCCTCGACAGCGGCTATTACAGCATTACCTCTGACCATTTTGCCGAAGCGCTTACCGCGGCGCTGGGCGACGATGTGCAGACCGGCGCGCGGGTACGCTCGCTCACCCCCGAAGCCGTGGCTCTGGAGGATGGCCGCAGCTTAACGGCCGGGGCGGTAATAGATGGCCGGGGCTATCGGCCGGATGGCAACCTGACCACCGGCAGCCAGTCCTTTCTCGGGCAGCTCTGGCGCCTGCACCAGCCCCACGGCCTCACCCGTCCTATCCTGATGGACGCCACGGTAGACCAGAACGGCGGGTATCGTTTTGTCTACACCTTGCCCTTTTCCACCACCGAACTGCTGATCGAAGATACCCACTACGTTGACGTCGCCCGGCTGGATCCTGACCGGGCGCGGGAGAATATCCGCCAGTACGCCAGCAAGCAGGGGTGGCAGCTGGAGAGGCTGCTGCGGGAAGAGCAGGGCGATTTGCCCATCATGTTGGCGGGTGACGTGCAGGGGTTCTGGCAACAGCGACGCGGCCAGCCGTGCAGCGGCCTGCGGGCCGGGCTCTTTCACGCCACCACCGGCTATTCGCTGCCCCACGCCGTGCGGCTTGCGGACGCCATTGCCGCGCTGCCGACTATCACGGCGGCGGGTCTGCACTCTCTTATCCACGGCTATGCCCTGCGCCAGTGGCGCGCCCAGCGCTTCTTTCGCGTGCTGAACCGCATGCTTTTTCTGGCGGGGGAGCCTGACCGGCGCTGGCAGGTGATGCAGCGTTTTTACACTCTTAACGACGGGCTGATTGCCCGGTTCTACGCGGGCCAGCTGACCCTGGCCGATAAAGCGCGGATCCTGGCAGGCAAGCCTCCTGTTCCGGTTGGCGAAGCGCTGCTCGCCATCCTGCAACTCACCCCCCGGCTACGAGCATTTCACCATGAATAAAACCGTCATTATTGGCGCCGGCTTTGGCGGGCTCGCCTTAGCCATCCGGCTCCAGGCCCAGGGCATTGCCACGCTGCTGCTTGAGCAGCGCGATAAACCCGGCGGGCGCGCTTACGTTTATCAGGACAAAGGTTTTACCTTTGACGCCGGTCCCACGGTGATCACCGACCCGACCGCCATCGAGGAGCTGTTTACCCTCGCCGGCAGGCGGATGGCCGACTATGTTGATCTGCTGCCGGTCACCCCCTTCTATCGCCTGTGCTGGGAGACGGGGGAGGTGTTCGACTATGACAACGTACAGGACCGGCTGGAGGAGCAGATAAGACGCTTTAACCCGCGCGACGTGGAGGGCTACCGCAGGTTCCACGCCTACTCCCGGGCGGTCTTTAAAGAGGGCTACCTTAAGCTCGGCACGGTGCCCTTTTTATCCTTCCGCGACATGCTGCGCGCCGGGCCGCAGCTCACCCGGCTGCAGGCCTGGCGCAGCGTGTACGGCATGGTCTCCCGCTTTATCGAAAACGAACAGCTGCGCCAGGCCTTCTCGTTTCACTCCCTGCTGGTGGGGGGCAACCCATTTGCCACCTCGTCCATCTACACCCTGATCCACGCCCTGGAGCGTGAGTGGGGCGTCTGGTTCGCCCGCGGCGGCACCGGGGCGCTGGTGCAGGGGCTGGTGAAACTCTACCAGGATCTGGGCGGCGAGCTGATGCTCAACGCGGAAGTGACGAAGCTTGAGACCGAGGGCAGCCATATTCGCGCCGTGGAGCTGAAAGGGGGAGAGCGGATCCCGGTCGCAGCGGTGGCCTCCAATGCGGACGTGGTTCACACCTACGAAAAGCTGCTGGGGCACCACCCGGTGGGGGCAGCCCGCGCCGCGTCCCTTAAGCGCAAGCGGATGAGTAATTCCCTGTTCGTGCTCTATTTTGGCCTCAATAAACAGCACGATCTGGCGCACCATACCGTCTGTTTTGGGCCGCGCTATAAAGAGTTGATTGACGAGATTTTTAATAAAAACGCCCTGGCGGAAGATTTCTCGCTCTACCTGCACGCCCCCTGCGTCACCGATCCCTCACTGGCGCCGCCGGGCTGCGGCAGCTATTACGTGCTGGCGCCGGTGCCGCACTTAGGCGTCGCCGATCTCGACTGGGCAACCGAAGGGCCGCGCCTGCGCGACAGGATATTTGCTTATCTTGAAGAGCACTACATGCCCGGCCTGCGTAGCCAGCTGGTAACGCACCGCATCTTTACCCCCTTTGATTTTCGCGACGAGCTGGGTGCTCACCAGGGCTCGGCCTTCTCCATCGAGCCGATCCTGCGCCAGAGTGCCTGGTTCCGGCCGCACAACCGCGACAGCCGCATTCCCAACCTCTACCTCGTCGGCGCCGGAACCCACCCCGGCGCCGGGATCCCGGGCGTGATTGGCTCGGCCAAAGCGACGGCAGGCCTGATGCTGGAGGCGCTCACCGGATGACTAACAGCCTGATGGACCACGCCACCGGCACCATGGCCGCGGGCTCAAAAAGCTTTGCCACCGCGGCGAAGCTCTTCGATCCCGCCACCCGGCGTAGCGTGTTAATGCTCTACGCCTGGTGCCGTTACTGCGATGACGTTATTGACGGGCAGGAGCTGGGCTTTAACGCCCAGCCGCTGGATCGCGCTCAGGCAGAGCAGCGCCTGACGATGCTCAAAAACCAGACCCGGGGCGCCCTGGCGGGGGAATCGATGACCGAGCCCGCTTTCGCCGCCTTTCAGGAGGTGGCGCTGGCGCACGACATCCCGCTGCGGCTGGCTTTCGATCACCTGGAGGGCTTTGCCATGGACGTGCGCGAGACGCGCTACCAGACCTTCGAGGATACGCTGCTCTACTGCTATCGCGTGGCGGGGGTAGTGGGGCTGATGATGGCGAGGATCATGGGGGTTCGCGACGAGGCGGTGCTCGACCGCGCCTGCGATTTAGGGTTGGCGTTTCAGATGACCAATATCGCCCGGGATATCGTGGAGGATGCCCGCATGGGCCGCTGCTATCTGCCCGCCCGCTGGCTGGCGGAAGAGGGGATCCCACCCGATGCTATCGCTGCGCCTGAGATGCGCGAGCCGCTGGCGCGCCTCGCCCGGCGGCTGGTGGCGGAGGCCGAGCCCTATTACGCCTCTGCTCGCGCGGGGTTGGCCGGGCTGCCTCTGCGCTCCGCCTGGGCTATCGCCTCGGCGCACGGGGTTTACCGTGAAATTGGCCTGAAGGTGAGCGCGGCCGGCCCGCGCGCCTGGGATAAACGCCAGGGCACGAGCGGCCTTGAGAAAGCGGGATTACTGCTTAAGGGCGCCGGGCAGGCGCTCACTTCTCGGGTTGCGAGCGCGCCGCCGCGTCCGGCCGGGCTCTGGCAGCGTCCGCGTGAGCGCGACGCTTACGCTCACGTAGCGTAGCCTGCAATTTTTCTACCGGCGGGGCATAGAGAAAACCAAAAGAGACGCAGTCCTCTTTGCCCCGTACCGCATGGTGCAGACGGTGCGCCAGATACAGGCGCTTAAGATAACCCCGGCGCGGAATATAGCGAAACGGCCAGCGCTGATGCACCAGCCCGTCGTGGACGATAAAATAGAGCGCGCCATAGAGCGTCATCCCGGCACCGATCCACTGCAGCGGCCATATCCCCCAGGTCCCCAGCGCAATCAGCGCAATCGCCAGCACGGCAAAGACCACGGCGTAGAGATCGTTTACCTCAAACCAGCTGGTGCGCGGCTCGTGATGCGACAGATGCCATCCCCAGCCCCAGCCGTGCATGATGTACCTGTGCGCCAGCGCGGCGACAACTTCCATAGCGGCAACGGTTAAAAGCACGATCAGCGTGTTGTACAGCGCGAGCATTCTGACTCCCTGGTTCCGGAACGCGTTTTCTCTCAATACTTAAGCGTAACACCTGATTGCGAAAGGCGAGGGCGCTGCGGGGTTTATTTATTGCGGTAAGAACAGCGGCCCCAGGGTACGGAGCCGCTGAGTCGGGATGGAGAGGTTAAGAACGATACTCAGTAACGGCAACGCGCGGCTGTTTGCGGTGACCGAGCATACCCATGGCACCCGCCAGCACGGCTTCTACCAGCAGCATGAAGAAGGTGAACCAGCTGGCTTTGGCTGCCGCCTCGGCCGCTTTTTCGCCTGCTTCACGGGCCTGCTGTTCGGCCTGTTTTTTCAGCTCCTGATATTTTACCCGCGCCTGCTGATAGGTTTTTTCCGCCTGGTTTACAATCTGCTCGGCTTCCTGATCGCTTTTACCGGTACGCGCCTTGATAATATTTTTCAACGCCTCGCGATCGGCCGCCTGGAAGGTATCCTGATTACGCTGAATCAGTCCCTGAATAAAACCGTTCAGATCGGTATCGGCATTCTGCGGATTATTTGCTGTCTGCTGCGCCTGGTTTTGTGCATTATTAACTTCATTCTGCACGTTATTTTCTAAATTCTCTGGCTGTAATTCTGGCTTATTGGTTTGACGCAGCGTGGTTTCCAGCTCGTTTTGCAGGCTATCGAGATTGATATTATTCTCGTCGAGCTTCTGTTTAACCATATTTGTCGCCGGAGGCGCCAGCGCGGTAAGGCCGCTGCCCACGGTTTGCAGTCCGGCACCCAGCACGTTCATGGTTCCGCTAACGGTATTGCTCGCCAGCACAAACACAAACCAGGTGCAGATAAGGGTATTCACGCCAAACATCAGCAGGCCATGCAGTGCGCCTTCCCGATGGGCCATGCGCCCGCTGATATAGCCACCGACGGCAATAGAGATGAGCATGCTCAGCCCCGTCCAGATGGCGGCCCCCATCCCGAGACCGTCAAGGGGATTCTGCTCCTTAAGCGGGTCGATGGTGCTGGTGCCAATCGCGGTGCCTAAAATAGCCAGCATCAGATAAACCACCATCGAAATAATAACGCCCGCGAATACCGCGCTCCATGAAATACGTTTAAGTGCGACGACATGTTCATTATTAACGAAGCGGTTATCGTAAGGGATATGACCTGGGGTAGTTTTTTCAGCCATGCTGGCATCTCCTTTCAACACCATATAGTTTGTTGGCCTGACGGGTCAGGTAACATGTGAATGCATTGCACCGTGCTTCAGAGGATTACGCTGTTTCGATAACTTATTTAAGACTAGCTGTTAATCATAAATTTGCATTAAATCTGGGGGCGGTTGGTTTGGGGGGAGAAATAGGGTGAGAATTGAGAGTGTTAAGGAGAGAGGGGCAAAGAAATAATTTCAGCATTTAAAAATTGAGATAGATGAAGAATATATTCAGGATGGCGATGATGGAATGAAAGCTAAGGGGCTTATTGACAGAAGGGATCGTCTGGCGGAAGCGGGAGCCTGAATTTCACCCAACAAAAAACCCATCAACCTTGAACCAAAACGGCGGGGTTGATGGGCTCCACAAATTGGGGACATCAAAGAAAAGCAGTGGCAATAGTTATGACTGACGTCTGAACAGAAAGTTCTGCGCGTAGCGAAATTATTTTCATCTTTGCGCAAATTTACGTTCAGCCCAGCCCTGGCCAGATGATGATAATCAAGGTCCCCGCCAGCGTTAACAACACGTTGGCGATAGCGTAGGTGCCCGCGTATCCCAGCGCCGGGATGTTGCTGCGGGCGGTATCGCTGATGATCTCCATAGCCGGGGCGCAGGTGCGGGCGCCCATCATCGCGCCAAAGAGCAGGGCGCGGTTCATGCGCAGCACCCACACGCCGAACATAAAGCTGATCACCACCGGCACCAGGCTGACGATAAGCCCGGCCACCAGCATCTGCCAGCCCACGGCGCCCAGGCTGTGGCTGATGCCGCTGCCGGCGCTCAGGCCCACGCCGGCCATAAACACCATCAGGCCGAACTCTTTCACCATATTCAGCGCCCCCTGTGGGATATAGCCGAAGGTGGGGTGGTTGGCTCGCAGGAAGCCCAGCATAATGCCGGCGAAGAGCAGGCCTGCGGCGTTACCGATGCCAAAACTGAAGTTGCTGAACTGGAAGGTGATCATCCCAATCATCAGGCCGACGATAAAGAAGGCACAGAAGGCCAGCAGATCGGTTACCTGGCTGTGGATGGAGATAAAGCCGATGCGGTCGGCAACGGTCTTCACGCGGCGCGCGTCGCCGCTGACCTGCAGCACATCGCCTTTGTTGAGCACGATATTGTCGTCGATAGGCATCTCAATCTGGCTGCGGATCACCCGGTTCAGGAAGCAGCCGTGATCGGTGAGCTTCAACTGCGCCAGGCGGCGGCCGACGGCGTTGTGGTTTTTTACCACGATCTCTTCGGTGACGATGCGCATGTCCAGCAGGTCGCGGTCGAACACCTCTTTGCCGTTACGGAAGCTGGGGTCGAGGCGGGCATGCGCGTCCGGATAGCCCACCAACGCGATATCATCCCCCATCTGCAGCACCGCGTCGCCGTCCGGGCTCGCGAGGATGCCGTTACGACGAATACGTTCGATATAGCAGCCGGTCTGGCGATAGATGCCCAGCTCGCGCAGGTTTTTACCGTCGGCCCAGGCCACCAGCTCCGGCCCCACGCGGTAGGCGCGGATCACCGGGAGGTAGACTTTGCGCTTGCTGTCGGTATCCAGGCCGCGTTCGCGGGCAATCTGCTGCGCGCTGGTTTGCAGATCCTGATGTTGCAGTTTCGGTAGATAGCGGGCACCCAAAATCAGGCTCACCAGCCCGATAAGATAGGTAAGGGCGTAGCCCAGGCTGAGGTGATCCAGCGCCAGGGAGAGCTGGGCGTTATCCAGGCCAAGGTGGCGCAGGGTGTCGCCCGCGCCCACCAGCACCGGGGTGGAGGTCATCGAGCCGGCGAGCATCCCCGCGGTCAGGCCGATATCCCAGCCGAAGAGTTTGCCTAACCCCAGCGCGATAAGCAGAGCGCTACCCACCATTACCAGCGCCAGCATCAGATAATTCTTACCGTCGCGAAAGAAAATAGAAAAAAAGTTGGGACCGGCTTCTACGCCTACACAAAAAATAAACAGCATAAAGCCGAGGTTAAGCGCATCGGTGTTAATGCTGAAATGCTGCTGGCCTAATAATAAAGAAACCACCAAAACGCCAATGGAATTACCAAGTTGTACCGAGCCGAGCCGTAATTTTCCGAGGCAAAGGCCTAATGCCAGTACGACAAATAATAACAGGATGTAATTCCCATTTAACAATTCTGCGACGTTTATATTCACGGAGGATAACTTCTTGTTTACCAGTAAGTGGTTGAATGGATAGGATATTTAGGCTACTGTTTCTACAATCAGATGAGGGGGTGAAGGCTCCCTGATGTAATGTAGAATATATCCCACAAAATAATATCAGACTCTTAGTTAAATCGTAACAGATATCCTCATCTGCCGGCGATGACATAACCATGCATGTTTTTGGCAAGGAATGCCTCGTAACGTATCAATCCGGGTGTCCAGTGGACGAAAATGTATTTGATAGTTAAGAGCAGGGGGTTGTTTGGATATTAAACGTAACTGGCCGGGCGTCGTTTGCTGTTTTTTACTCTTTACGACGGTATGTCTGTGCCTGGCATTCAGCGTAAACGGGGGGTTAATTGCGACCCGTCATCCTGAGCTGGGGCTGTTGCTCTTTATCTTACCCGGTGCGGTTGCCAGCTCTCTCTCCAGGGGCGGCGAGGTGGTCAGGCCGCTGCTGGGGGCCATACTGGCGGCGCCGTTTTGCCTGCTGATTATGCGTCTCTTTGTGGTGACATCCCGCACCTTTTTACAGGAGCTGGCGTGGCTGTTAAGCGGCATCTTCTGGTGCGCGCTTGGGGCGCTGGCGTTTCTGTTCGTGCGTCGGGCCGTCAACAGCTATCGAACAAATAAAAACGCCCTCTGATGAGGGCGTTTATGCTTACCGGGTTGCGGTCAGCTCAGATACGCTTTAGCGTAAGCGTCGAACTCGGTAAAGCCGCCAATGTGGTCCTTATCGAGGAAAATCTGCGGCACGGTCTGTACCGGTTTACCCACGGTTTTTTCCAGGTCGGCTTTGGTGATCCCCTCTGCGTTTATGTCCACATAGCGGAAATCAAAATCCTCACGCTCGGCGGTCAGCTTCTCGGCCAGCGCTTTGGCGCGCACGCAGTACGGGCAGCCGGGACGGCCAAAAATTACTGCTAACATAATTCTCTCCTGCTTCAAAAGCCTGACGGCGAATCAGTCCATCCTGTCGATAACTCCCGGTAATGAAAAGCAGGTTTTGCCTGTTGCATCGATATCCTCAGGCTATGTTTCGCCAATTACAGCGGGCGCAACATTGCCTATACTGGCTGCATTCCCGTGTTAAGCCTGTAAAGAGAGAGAAGATGACGCCTACGATTGATCTGTTACGCTCCCACCGCTCCATTCGCCATTTTACCGATCAACCCATCAGCGACGAACAGCGTGAAGCCATTATCGCCGCGGCGCAGGGCACCTCCAGCTCCAGCTTCCTCCAGTGCAGCTCTATTATTCGCGTTACCGATCCGGCGCTGCGTGAACAGCTGGTTACTCTTACCGGCGGGCAGAAGCATGTTGCCGAGGCGGCAGAGTTCTGGGTCTTTTGCGCCGATTTTAACCGCCATCTGCAAATCTGCCCGGACGCGCAGCTGGGCCTGGCAGAGCAGCTTCTGCTGGGGGTGGTAGATACCGCTATGCTGGGGCAGAACGCCCTGACCGCCGCCGAGTCGCTGGGGCTGGGGGGCGTCTATATCGGCGGCATCCGCAACAGCATTGAGGCGGTGACCGAGCTGCTGCAGCTGCCAAAGCACGTGCTGCCGCTGTTTGGCCTCTGCCTCGGCTGGCCGGCGGATAACCCGGACGTTAAGCCGCGCCTGCCTGCCGCGCTGGTGGTGCACGAAAACCACTACCGCCCGGTGGATAAAGCGATACTGGAGCAGTACGATGAGGAGCTGGCGAACTACTACCTGACCCGTGCTACCAACAACCGCCGCGATACCTGGAGCGACCACATCCAGCGCACCATCATTAAAGAGAGCCGCCCGTTTATTCTCGATTATTTGCGTAAACAGGGCTGGGCAACGCGATAACCCCATTTTTCCTGCGCCTGCCTGCGTGTATGATACGCAGGCTTTTACCGGATTAGGTCTTAGAGGTGCAGGGTGAAAATTGCCATATTGTCCCGGGATGGAACGCTCTTTTCGTGTAAGCGCCTGTGTGAAGCGGCGACTAAACGCGGTCATCTGGTGGAGGTTCTCGATCCGCTCTCCTGTTATATGAATATCAGCCCCGTGGCTTCCTCGATTCACTACAAGGGGCGCCAGCTGCCGCAGTTTGATGCGGTGATCCCGCGTATCGGCTCGGCCATTACCTTTTACGGCACCGCCGCGCTGCGTCAGTTTGAGCTGCTGGGCAGCTACCCTCTGAATGAATCCGTCGCCATTACCCGCGCCCGGGACAAGCTCCGCTCGCTGCAGCTGCTTGCCCGTCAGGGGATCGACCTGCCGGTGACCGGCATCGCCCACTCTCCGGACGACACCAGCGATCTTATCGACATGGTCGGCGGCGCGCCGCTGGTGGTGAAGCTGGTCGAAGGAACCCAGGGGATCGGCGTGGTGCTGGCAGAGACCCGGCAGGCCGCCGAGAGCGTCATCGACGCCTTTCGCGGGCTGAACGCCCACATCCTGGTGCAGGAGTACATCCAGGAGGCAAAGGGGCGCGATATTCGCTGTCTGGTGGTAGGCGACGAGGTGGTTGCCGCCATTGAGCGCCAGGCGAAAGAGGGCGATTTTCGCTCTAACCTGCACCGGGGCGGCGTCGCCCGAATAGCGGACATCACCCCGCGCGAGCGAGAGATTGCCCTCAAAGCCGCGCACACGCTGGGGCTGGATGTGGCCGGCGTGGATATTTTACGCGCCAGACGCGGCCCGTTGGTGATGGAGGTCAACGCCTCGCCTGGGCTGGAGGGCATTGAAAAAACCACCGGCATTGATATTGCCGGCAAGATGATCGCCTGGATCGAACGCCAGGCAAGGCCAGGCTTTTGCCTGAAAACGGGCGGATAAATGGATTGCCGCGCGCTTATTGCGTAAGCTACGCCAACTATTTTTAAGAGGCTCAACTGTTATGGATACTCTCGTCGTACCGACACTGGATACGTTACGTCAATGGCTCGACGACATGGGGATTAGCTTTTTTGAATGCGATACCTGTCAGGCGCTGCACATTCCGCACATGCAAAATTTTGATGGCGTGTTTGATGCCAAGCTCGATCTGATCAACGACGTGGTGCTCTTCTCCGCCCTGGCGGAAGTGAAACCCTCCGCGCTGCTGGCGCTCTCCGCCGATCTCTCTGCCATTAACGCCAGTTCTTTGACGGTAAAAGCATTTCTCGACATACAGGATGATAATCTGCCGAAGCTGGTGGTTTGCCAGTCTTTATTCGCAGGTGCCGGGATTGCCTATCAGCAGTTTGCCGCGTTCCTGCGCCAGAGCGAGGAGCAGATCTCAATGGTGATGATGGAAGCCAACGCCCATCAGCTGTTGTATAACGCCGAAGAAGATCAAGAGAATAACGATTCAGCGACCCCGTTCCTGCACTAATCCCGTCTGGCTTTTGCGCAGTCGCTGCCACAGCGACTGCATGACACCCTCTTTTCTGCTGCTATTAACCTTCTCTTAAAGAATTATTCACTTAGTTAAAGCCAATCAGGCCTACCACGTAGACAATTCCTGCATAAAAAATTGATAAAAGGCGCTTTTTAATCCGGGCTATAGCCGCAGGGACGAACTACATTTATTCTTGCGGAGCTTTTAAATGCGAGCAAAAACTGCCTCCAGAGTTTTATCTTCTGATCCCGGCAGAGCGACAAAATATGCATGATTCTTGCATAACTGAAAATGCACATTTTAAGTTCGTTTGTTAACGAACGCTGAGAAGGAATAACGCTATGACCGCCTTGAATAAAAAATGGTTATCGGGTCTGGTTGCGGGGGCGCTGATGGCTGTCTCTGCCGGTACGCTCGCTGCGGATCAAAAAACGCTGCATATCTATAACTGGTCTGATTATATTGCCCCGGACACGGTGGCGAATTTTGAAAAAGAGACCGGGATTAAAGTGGTCTATGACGTCTTTGATTCCAACGAAGTGCTGGAAGGTAAACTGATGGCAGGCAGCACCGGTTTTGACCTGGTGGTGCCCTCGGCCAGCTTCCTCGAACGCCAGCTGACGGCGGGCGTCTTCCAGCCGCTGGACAAGAGCAAGCTGCCGAACTGGAAAAATCTCGATCCGGAAGTGCTCAAGCTGGTGGCTAAGCACGATCCGGAGAACAAATACGCCATGCCTTACCTGTGGGCGACCACCGGTATTGGCTATAACGTGGATAAAGTCAAAGCCGCCCTTGGCAAAGATGTGCCGCTCAACAGCTGGGATCTGGTGCTGAAACCGGAAAACCTCGAGAAGCTGAAAAGCTGTGGCGTGTCGTTCCTCGATGCGCCGGAAGAGATCTTCGCCACCGTGCTTAACTACTTAGGCAAAGATCCCAACAGCAGCAAAGCCGACGACTACACCGGCCCGGCCACCGACCTGCTGCTGAAGCTGCGGCCTAACATTCGCTACTTCCACTCCTCCCAGTACATCAACGATCTGGCTAACGGCGACATCTGCGTGGCCGTAGGCTGGGCAGGGGACGTCTGGCAGGCGGCTAACCGCGCGAAAGAGGCCAAAAACGGCGTGAACGTCTCTTACTTCATTCCGAAAGAGGGGGCGCTGGCCTTCTTCGACGTCTTCGCGATGCCGGCGGATGCCAAAAACAAAGACGAAGCCTATCAGTTCCTCGATTACCTGATGCGCCCGGATGTCATTGCCCACGTGAGCGATCATGTCTTCTACGCCAACGGTAATAAGGCCTCGGTGCCGCTGATTAGCGCGGAAGTGCGTGATAACCCGGCGATCTATCCGCCAGCCGACGTCTTCGCCAAGCTCTTCACCCTGAAGGTGCAGGAGCCGAAAATCGACCGCGTGCGTACCCGCGCGTGGACGAAAGTGAAAAGCGGTAAATAATCGCTGACGTCCTAGCCGGGCGGGCTGTTGCCGCCCGGCCACTGCACTTTAATGGTGCGGTGGCACTGTATTAGTTTCTGCCGGAGAGCACCCCGTGAACGACGCGACCCCCCGCCCACAGGCGAAAAGCCGTAAAGCGCTGACCCCGCTGCTGGAAATCCGTAACCTGACCAAATCCTTCGACGGCCAGCACGCCGTGGACGACGTCAGCCTCACCATCTACAAAGGTGAAATTTTTGCCCTGCTCGGTGCCTCCGGCTGCGGCAAATCGACGCTGCTGCGTATGCTGGCGGGCTTTGAGCAGCCGACGACGGGGCAGATTATGCTCGACGGCGTCGACCTTGCCCACGTACCGCCCTATCAGCGCCCGATCAACATGATGTTCCAGTCCTATGCGCTCTTTCCACACATGACGGTGGAGCAGAATATCGCCTTCGGCCTGAAGCAGGACAAGCTGCCGAAAGCAGAGATCGAAAGCCGCGTGGCGGAGATGCTCAGTCTGGTGCATATGCAGGAGTTCGCGAAGCGTAAACCGCACCAGCTCTCGGGCGGCCAGCGTCAGCGCGTGGCCCTGGCCCGCAGCCTGGCCAAGCGCCCCAAACTGCTGCTGCTGGACGAGCCCATGGGAGCGCTGGATAAAAAACTGCGCGACCGCATGCAGCTTGAAGTGGTGGATATTCTTGAGCGCGTCGGCGCCACCTGCGTGATGGTGACCCACGACCAGGAAGAGGCGATGACCATGGCCGGGCGTATCGCGATCATGAACCGCGGCAAGTTTGTGCAAATCGGCGAGCCGGAAGAGATCTACGAGCACCCGACCACCCGCTACAGCGCCGAATTCATCGGTTCTGTGAATGTGTTTGAGGGGCTGCTAAAAGAGCGCCAGGCGGACGGGCTGGTGATCGACTCGCCCGGGTTGGTGCATCCCCTGAAGGTCGACCCCGATACCTCGGTGGTGGACAACGTGCCGGTATACGTGGCCCTGCGCCCGGAAAAAATCATGCTCTGTGAAGAGGTGCCCGCCGACGGTTACAACTTTGCGGTGGGGGAGGTGGTGCACATTGCCTATCTCGGCGATCTGTCTATCTATCACGTGCGCCTGAAGAGCGGGCAGATGATCAGCGCCCAGCTGCAAAACGAACATCGCTACCGCAAGGGGCTTCCCACCTGGGGCGACGAAGTGCGCCTGTGCTGGGACGCCGACAGCTGCGTTGTGCTGACGGTATAAGGAGTGGCCATGAGCAATACTGAATCGTCCACCCGTGCCCCCGGCGGCACCGGCTGGCTGACCCGCCTGCAGATGGCCCACGGCCGCAAGCTAGTGATTGCCCTGCCGTATCTGTGGCTGATCCTGCTGTTTTTACTGCCGTTCCTGATTGTCTTTAAGATAAGCCTCGCCGAAATGGCGCGGGCGATCCCGCCCTACACCGACCTGGTAGAGTGGGCAGACGATCAGCTGACGGTGACCCTTAATATCGCCAACTATTTACAGCTGACGGACGATCCGCTCTATTTCGAAGCCTATCTGCAATCATTACAGGTGGCGGCGATCTCGACCCTCTTCTGCCTGCTGCTGGGCTATCCGTTGGCCTGGGCGGTGGCCCACAGCAAGCCCTCCACGCGCAATATCCTGCTGCTGCTGGTGATCCTCCCCTCCTGGACCTCGTTCCTGATCCGCGTGTACGCCTGGATGGGGATCCTGAAAAACAATGGGGTGCTGAACAACTTCCTGATGTGGCTGGGGGTTATCGATCAGCCGCTGACGATTCTGCACACCAACCTGGCGGTCTATATTGGCGTGGTGTATGCCTATCTGCCGTTTATGGTGCTGCCTATCTACACCGCTCTGACGCGTATCGACTATTCGCTGGTGGAGGCCTCGCTGGATCTGGGCGCCCGCCCGCTGAAGACCTTCTTCAGCGTCATCGTGCCGCTGACCAAAGGCGGGATCATCGCCGGCTCAATGCTGGTGTTTATCCCGGCGGTAGGGGAGTTCGTGATCCCGGAGCTGCTCGGCGGGCCGGACAGCATCATGATTGGCCGCGTGCTCTGGCAGGAGTTCTTCAATAACCGCGACTGGCCGGTGGCCTCGGCGGTGGCGATTGTCATGCTGCTGCTGCTGATCGTGCCGATCATGTGGTTCTACAAGCATCAGCAAAAACAGATGGGAGACCACGGATGAATAACTTACCGGTAGTGCGCTCGCCGTGGCGCATCCTGATCCTGGTGCTGGGCTTTACCTTCCTGTATGCGCCGATGCTGATGCTGGTCATCTACTCCTTTAACAGCTCGAAGCTGGTAACGGTGTGGGCGGGCTGGTCAACGCGCTGGTACAGCGAGCTGTTTCACGACGACGCCATGATGAGCGCGGTGGGCCTGAGCCTGACCATCGCCGCCTGTGCGGCGACTATGGCGGCGATCCTCGGCACCATCGCGGCGGTAGTCATGGTGCGCTTTGGCCGCTTTCGCGGGGCTAACGGCTTTGCCTTTATGATCACCGCCCCGCTGGTTATGCCGGACGTGATCACCGGCCTGTCGCTGCTGCTGCTCTTTGTCGCCATGGGGCACGCCATCGGCTGGCCGTCAGATCGCGGCATGCTCACCATCTGGCTGGCGCACGTCACCTTCTGTACCGCCTACGTGGCGGTAGTCATCTCCTCGCGCCTGCGCGAGCTGGATCACTCCATTGAAGAGGCGGCCATGGATCTGGGCGCCACGCCGCTGAAGGTCTTTTTCATTATTACCCTGCCGATGATTATGCCGGCGGTGATCTCCGGCTGGCTGCTGGCCTTTACCCTGTCGCTGGACGATCTGGTTATCGCCAGCTTTGTCTCCGGCCCCGGCGCGACCACGCTGCCGATGCTGGTCTTCTCCAGCGTGCGTATGGGGGTAAACCCGGAGATCAACGCCCTGGCGTCCCTGATCCTCGGGGTAGTGGGGATTGTCGGGCTGATTGCCTGGTTTCTTATGGCGCGCTCTGAAAAACAGCGGGTGCGTGATATCCAGCGTGCAAGACGCGGCTGAAGCTTCTAAAATTTGCTGAGGCTTAACGGGTGCCGCCTGAGCGCGGCACCGTTTCACGGAAGACACCACGTTGGGATTACTAACTAAAACGCAGCATTCGCATGCCCGTCTGAATGTTCCTGCCTGGGTGCAGGTGGCGGCGCTCGCCATTATTATGATCCGCTGTCTCGATGTGCTGATGATTTTTAATACCCTCGGCCTACGCGGGCTGGGGGATTTTATTCACCGCAGCGCCCAGACCTGGAACCTGACGCTGGTCTTTCTGGCCAGCCTGATGCTGGTGTTTACCGAGATCTACTGCGCCTTTTCGCTGGTAAAAGGGCGCAACTGGGCGCGGCTTATCTACCTTTCTACCCAGGTGATCGCTACCGGCTATCTGTGGGCGGCATCGCTGGGCTACGGCTATCCGGAGCTGTTTAGCATAGCCGGGGAGTCGAAGCGGGAAATTCTGCGTACCCTCTTTATGCAAAAGCTGCCCGATATGCTGGTGCTGGGCCTGCTGTTTATCCCCGCCGCCAGCCGACGGTTTTTCCGTCTGCAATAACGTGTATAATCGCTGCCCCCGGACGTATTAAGGTTTTTTTATGCAGTGCGCACTCTATGACGCCGGCCGCTGCCGCTCCTGCCAGTGGATCGAGCAGCCGGTCTCGCAACAACTCTCCGCTAAAATGCATGACCTGCACGGCCTGTTGGCCGGTATGCCGGTGGGGGAGTGGTGCGCGCCCTCGTGTGGCCCGGAACAGGGCTTTCGCAATAAAGCCAAAATGGTGGTCAGCGGCAGCGTCGAAAAACCGCTGCTGGGGATGCTCCACCGGGACGGTACGCCGGAAGACCTGACCCGCTGCCCGCTCTATCCCGCCTCCTTTGAGCCGGTGTTCGCCGCGCTGAAGCCCTTTATCGCCCGGGCGGGGTTAACCCCCTATAACGTGGCGCGCAAACGCGGCGAGCTGAAATACCTGCTGTTAACCGAAAGCCAGCTCGACGGCGGCATGATGCTGCGCTTTGTGCTGCGCTCAGAGAACAAGCTGGAGCAGCTGCGCGCGGCCCTGCCGTGGCTGCAGGCGCAGCTGCCGCAGCTGAAGGTGATCACCGCGAATATTCAGCCGGTGCATATGGCCATTATGGAAGGGGAGCAGGAGGTATTCTTTACCGACGCTCAGGCGCTGGCGGAAAACTTCAACGGCGTACCCCTGTGGATCCGCCCCCAGAGCTTCTTCCAGACCAACCCCACCGTCGCTGCCAGCCTGTATGCCACCGCCCGGGAATGGGTGCGCGGCCTGCCGGTCAAACATATGTGGGATCTCTTCTGCGGGGTGGGCGGCTTTGGCCTGCACTGCGCCACGCCCGAGATGCAGCTGACCGGCATTGAGATCTCCCCTGAGGCCATCGCCTGTGCGACCCAGTCGGCGGCCGAGCTGGGGCTTACCAACCTGCGCTTCCAGGCTCTGGACTCCACCCGCTTTGCCACTGGCCAGGCGAGCGTGCCGGAGCTGGTGCTGGTGAACCCGCCGCGCCGCGGCATTGGCAAGGAACTCTGCGATTATCTGAGCCAGATGGCGCCGCAGTTTATTATCTACTCCAGCTGTAACGCCCAGACCATGGCGAAAGATATTGCCAACCTGCCGGGCTATCAGATTGCCCGCGTTCAGCTTTTCGACATGTTCCCCCACACCGCGCACTATGAAGTGCTGACCCTGCTGGTCCGCAAAGTTTAAACAAAATGTGAACTCTTGTGCCGCCGCAGATCGGGTAAGCTTATGTCAGTTATGACAAGAAAAGGTTTACCGATGACGGCGGCAAAACAGATCCTGCTGGTGGAAGACGACGGCGATATCGCCGCGTTGTTGCGCCTCAATTTAGAAGATGAAGGCTATCAGATTGTCCATGAAGCGGACGGCGATCGGGCGCTGCTGGCCATCGAAGATACGCGCTGGGACGCGGTGATCCTCGATTTGATGCTGCCGGGGGTGGACGGCCTGCAAATCTGCCGCCGCATCCGCCAGATGAGCCACTATCTGCCGGTGATCATCATCAGCGCCCGCAGCAGCGAAACCGACCGCATTCTGGGGCTGGAGACCGGTGCCGACGACTATCTGGCGAAGCCCTTTTCGGTGCAGGAGCTGGTGGCGCGCATCCGGGCGCTGTTTCGCCGTCATGAAGCCATGGGCCAGCCCTCCGCCGGGCGTATTCAGGCCCACGGCCTGACCATCGATCCGCTGGCCCGCAGCGTGCTGCTGCACGGGCAGGCGCTGGATCTCACCCCGCGCGAGTTCGATCTGCTCTATTTCTTTGCCCGCCATCCCGGCGAGGTCTTCTCCCGGCTGGCGCTGCTGGAGCAGGTCTGGGGCTATCAGCACGAAGGCTATGAACACACGGTAAATACCCATATCAACCGGCTGCGCATCAAAATCGAGAAAGATCCCGCCGAGCCGGAGGTGATCCGCACCGTCTGGGGCAAGGGGTATAAATTTATGGAAAATGCCGCATGATCCGCCGTCTCACCCTGACCCAGCGCCTGACCCTGCTGGTGGTACTGCTGCTGATGCTGTGCGCGGCCCTGACCTGCATGGTGCAGCTGTACACCAGCATGCAGTACGGCAACGCCATGGTGCAGCGCCTCTCCGGCGGGCTGGCCCAGCATATTATCCAACGCGAAACGCTGCTCGATAAGCAGGGCCGGGTGGATCGCACCGCCCTCAAGCCGCTGTTCGACCGGCTGATGACCTTTAACCCCAGCGTCGAGCTCTACATTCTCTCGCCGGACGGCGAGGTGCTGGCCGACGCCGCGCCGCCGGGCCATATTAAACGCCAGCGGCTGGATATCGCCCCGGTGCAGCGCTTTATTAGCGGCGAGATGATGCCGCTCTACGGCGACGATCCCCGCAGCCCGGACCAGAAAGTGTTCAGTGCCGCGCCGCTGCGCCAGGACGGGGAGCTGAAGGGCTATCTGTACATTATTTTGCAGGGCGAGGAGATGAACGCCCTGGCGGCGATGGCCTGGCATAAAGCTCTGTGGAGCACCGTGCTCTGGTCGCTGCTGCTGGTGGCGCTGTTTGGCGCCCTGGCGGGCGGGCTGGTCTGGTACTGGGTTGCGCGCCCGGTACGGGTGCTGACCCACGAGGTACGCGACCTTGAGCAGGACAGCATCCGCGCCATTAAGCAGCTGGCAGCCCGGCCGCTGGAGACGAATCCCGCCAGCGAAGTGGCTCAGCTGCGCAATACCTTTATCGAGCTGGCCCGGCAGATCGCCACCCAGTGGGACCAGCTTGCCGACAGCGATCGTCAGCGCCGGGAGTTTACCGCCACTATCTCCCACGACCTGCGCACGCCGCTGACCTCGCTGCTGGGCTATCTGGAGACCCTGTCGGTGAAGGCCGATACCCTGACGGCGCAAGAGACCAAACACTATCTGACCATCGCCTTGCGCCAGGGGCAGAAGGTGCGCCATCTCTCCCAGCAGCTCTTTGAGCTGGCGCGGCTCGAGCACGGCAGCATCAAGCCCCGACGCGAGCGCTTTGCCCCCGGGGAGCTGATTTCCGACGTGGCGCAGAAGTTTGACCTCGCCGTGCGCACCCGCAATCTTCAGCTCCACTTTGAGGTGCCGCAGCAGCTACCGATGGTCAATGCTGACCTGTCGATGATCGAGCGGGTGGTGACTAACCTGCTGGATAACGCCGTTCGCCATACGCCGCCGGGAGGCGAGATCTGGCTGAAGGTGTGGCAGGAGGGGGAGCAGCTACAGATGGAGGTGAGCGACAGCGGGCCGGGCATCGATGAGAGCCTGCGCGAGGCGCTCTTCCAGCGTCCGTCGGCGCTGAGCCAGCAGGGGGCGCGGGAGGATCGCGGCGGCCTGGGGTTACTGATTGTGCGCAGAATGCTGGAGTTGCACGGCGGCGGGATCAGGTTGATGGAGGCGGCGCAGGGGGCGCGTTTTCGCTTCTTTGTACCGCTGTAAACTGTACTGCTGTAAAAAAGCCGGGCACTGCCCGGCTTTCTATTTTTATCCTGTTTACTGCGGGAACCACTGGTCGCTGATTTTCTGGTAAGTCCCGTCAGCTTTAATCGCCTTCAGGGCGCCGTTCAGCTTCTCCAGCAGGGCTTTGTTGTCCGGGCGAACCGCAATGCCGAGGCCGGTGCCGAAATACTGCGGATCCGTCACTTTCTCGGTAGCGGTGCCCAGCTGCGGGTTAGTCTTCAGCCACTCGTTTACCACTGCGGTGTCGCCAAATACCCCGTCGATACGGCCATTTTTCAGGTCGATAATCGCATTCTGGTAGCTGTCATAAGCTACGGTTTTCACTTCCGGATGCTTATCCTGCAGGTATTTCTGGTGGGTGGTGCCGTTCTCCATGCCGATGCGCTTGCCTTTCAGCTGGTCGAACGATTTGTAAGCGTCTTTTTTAGCAATCACCACGGCGGAGTTGGCGTAGTACGGGTCGGTAAAGGAGACCTGCTTGCTGCGCTCCGGGGTGATGTCCATGCCGGAGATCACCGCGTCATATTTTTTGAATTTTAAAGACGGGATCAGGCTGTCGAAGGCGTGGTTGGTGAAGGTGCAGTCGGCCTGCATCTGCTTGCACAGGGCTTTCGCCAGGTCGATATCAAAACCGACGATCTGGTTGCTGGCATCCAGCGATTCGAACGGTGGATAAGTGGCGGAAACGCCAAAGCTGATTCTGTCGGCGGCAGAGGCGCCAGCGGCGAAGGTTGCCAGTAATGCGGCCAGAACTAACTTTTTCATTGTGATGCTCCCGTCTGTCTTGTCGTTATATGCCGTGTCTGCGGCTGGGAGTAACAATGGCAGATAATGAATTTATATGCAATAAAAATGATTAAGTAGTGCTTTATTTATAAAAAAAGACGGGCAGCTATTAAACTTGCCCGTCTTTTTAATTTTAGCTTATGCAGTTAATTGCGGCGTTCAAAAGCCAGCGCTTTGCGTTCAATCAGACGCATCAGCAGGGTCAGCAGGCCGTTCACCACCAGGTAAATCAGACCCGCCGCGCCGAACACCATCACGTCATAGGTGCGGCCATAGAGCAGTTGCCCGTGCCCCATCACCTCCATCAGGGTGATGGTGTAGGCCAGAGAGGTACTTTTGAAGACCAGCACCACCTCGTTGGAGTAGGACGAGAGCGCACGCTTAAAGGCGTAGGGCAGCAGGATCGCCAGGGTATCTTTTTTGCTCATCCCCAGCGCGCCGCAGGACTGCCACTGGCCGTCAGGAATAGCGCGAATCGCCCCGTAGAACAGCTGGGTGGTATAGGCCGCGCTGTTGAGGGAGAGCGCCAGCAGCGCGCAGAGCCAGGGCTCCGACAGCAGGTGCCAGACAACCGGATACTCCTGCAGCGACGGGAACTGGCCCGGCCCATAGTAGATCAGGAAGATCTGCACCAGCAGCGGCGTACCGGTAAACAGCGTGATGTAGCCGCGCACGATCCACACCAGCACCGGCGTTTTCAGCGTCAGGATGACGGTGAAAATCAGGGCCAGGATCAGCGCCACTATGATTGAGGCCACGGTGAGCGTCAGGCTGGTATGCAGCCCTTTCATCAGCTCGGGTAAGTAATCCAGCATCAGCCCGGTCTCCGTTCAAAACGCGTTGCGCGCAGGTCAATACGCTTGAGGATGTATTGACTCAGCAACGTGATCACCAGGTAGATAGCCGCCGCCACGATATACCAGGTAAAGGGCTCCTGGGTGCGGGTGGCGATACTTTTGGTTTGTAGCATCAGGTCGTTAACGCTAATCAGGCTCACCAGCGCGGTATCTTTCAGCAGCACCAGCCACTGGTTACCCAGCCCCGGCAGGGCATGACGCCACATCTGCGGCATCACCAGGCGGAAGAAGATGGCGGTTTTCGACATCCCCAGCGCCTGGCCCGATTCCCACTGCCCCTGGGGCACCGCTTTAAGCGCGCCGCGCAGAGTCTGTGAGGCATAGGCGGAGTAGAGCAGGGAGAGGGCGATTACGCCGCACAGGAACGGGCTGACGTCGAAGTTCTCAATCTGCATCTGGATTGGGATCTCAACGAACCCCAGATTGAGGCTAAAGCCATCCGACAGGGTTAACAGCAGCTGCGACGAGCCGAAGTAGATAAACAGCACCACCAGGATTTCCGGCAGGCCGCGCAGAATAGTGACCAGCCCGGAGCCGATCCATGCGATGGGGCGCCACTTGGCTGACTCCCACACCGCAAAGATCATCGCCAGCGCCAGGCCGATAATCAGCGCACAAACGGCAAGGCCGACGGTCATCCCGGCGGCGCTTGCTAATGGAAACATTTCGTTCATCAGGGCTTACTTCTGGAACCATTTTTTGTAGATGGTATCGTAGGTACCGTCTTTCTTCACTTTTTCCAGCGCCGCGTTGAATTTCTGCTGCAGCGCGGTATTACCCTGACGCACCGCGATACCCAGGCCGGTACCGAAGTAGGCTTTATCGGTCACGTTCTCACCCACGGCTGCCAGCTTATCGTTGGATTTCAGCCACTCGGTGACTACCGCGTTATCGCCAAATACCGCATCGATACGGCCATTCTGCAGGTCCAGCTTCGCATTCTGATAGCTGTCGTACGCCACGGTAGTGATTTCCGGGTGCTTGTCAGTAATGTATTTCTGATGGGTGGTACCGTTCTGTACGCCCACTTTCTTGCCCTTCAGCTGATCGACAGAGGTGTATTTGCCTTTCTGGCCGATAAAGAGCGCGGCGTTGTCATAGTACGGCGTGGTAAACAGCACCTGTTTTTCACGCTCCGGAGTGATATCCATCCCGGCCATTACCGCGTCGATACGGCGGAACTTCAGGCTCGGGATCAGGCTATCGAACGCCTGGTTGGAGAAGGTGCAGGTGGCATCGATCTCTTTACACAGCGCGTTCGCCAGGTCCACGTCAAAACCGACGATCTTGTTATTGGCATCTACCGACTCAAACGGAGGGTAAGAGGCTTCGGTGGCGAAACGAATGGTTTCGGCGGCGGCAGCGGAAAGGCTTACGCTGGCAAGCAGGGCGGCAATCACTAATTTTTTCATTGTCGTTCTCTCGATGTTTAGTGAGACAAGTAATTTCTGAACGCGTCGGTCTGCGGCTGGGCAAAGCAGCCCGCATCCCCTTGCTCGACAATATGACCGTTTTCCATATAGACCACGCGGCTGGCGGTTTTACGCGCCACTTCCACTTCGTGCGTCACGATCACCTGGGTAATGTTGGTCTCGGCCAGCTCGCGGATGATGCTGACGATCTGGGCGGTGATTTCCGGGTCCAGCGCGGCGGTCGGCTCATCAAACAGCAGCACCTGCGGTTCCATCATCAGGGCGCGGGCGATAGCCACGCGCTGCTGCTGACCACCGGAAAGATGCAGCGGATAGCGATCGCTGTAAGGCTTAAGGCGCAGGCGCTCGAGTAATTTTTCCGCACGGGCCAGCGCCTGCTCTTTCGACAGGCCCAGCACGCGGCAGGGGGCTTCAATCAGGTTTTGCTGCACGGTGAGGTGCGGCCAGAGATTATATTGCTGGAAGACCATGCCGACGTTCTGGCGCAGATCGCGGATAGCTTTATCCGCAGGCGCTTTGGCGAAGTCGAAGTGATTCCCGGCGATGTCCAGCGTGCCGGAGCGCGGCATTTCAAGCAGATTCAGCACGCGCAGCAGGGAGCTTTTACCCGCGCCGCTGGGGCCGAGCAGGACCAGCGTTTCGCCCTGGGGGCAAGTCAGCGTGATGTCGAACAGCGCCTGGTGTGCGCCGTAAAAGCAGTTAATGCCGTTTAGTTGAATACTCATCGGGGCAGTCTTTACTCATCCAGGCAATCTATAGCAATTGAGGCCGCAGATAGTACCGTTGACAGAATAGTTATGCAATATTTATGCGTTAAAAGTTAAATATAAACCGTATTCAGCAGTAAACATAGCACAATATAGGGAGCGGCGAAGGGCATGAGAATAAATGTCGGCATTCCTGCAAGAATGCCGCACATTTTACGGGGGTTACCGGGATTAACGGTTCTCGATGGACTGACGGAGCGTACCTGCCGGGGCATGCACGTTGCCGCCCATATAGCGCACGTCATCAACCGCCCAGCACTGACCTTCGCGGATCATCAGTACCTCATCCTGCCAGGTTTGGCTGCCCTGGGTCAGCTTCACCCGCAGGGGGATGTTGCGCGCATCGGTATTAGGAATAGTAGAGGCGCTGGAGACCTCTGCGCTGTCCGGCAGGGTGGTGCGGCTGGAGAAGGGATCGGACTTCAGCAGCGCGCTGTGCTGAGGATCGCGGCTGGCCTCGGTCAGCTGCTGCGCCAGCCTGTCGCTCAGGTAAGGGCGCAGGGCGGTGATGTCGTTGCTGCGGTTGTTGATGCGGGCGTTATAAAACTGCTGGGCTACCGCATCCGGGCCGCCTTCGATGCAGGGACCGCTGCGGGAACCAATATCCTTAAATGCCGGCGTCACCGGCGTGGTGCAGGCGCTGAGCAGCAGCGCGCACGGCACTAAAAGCGTCAAAGCAGAGTAGCGCATGGTCATTTCCTTTATGGCTGCAATAATTAACTCACCTTTCAATGATAGCGTAACGATCCGATAATGGTTTTGATCTTATACGCTTAGGCACAGAACGTGAACAGGAGAGCAAGATGCAATATTCCACCACTCCCACCCTCGAAGGGCAGCCGATCGTCGAGTACTGCGGCGTCGTCACCGGCGAAGCCATTCTTGGCGCCAACGTCTTCCGCGACTTTTTTGCCGGGATCCGCGACATCGTGGGCGGCCGCTCCGGCGCCTATGAAAAAGAGCTGCGCAAAGCCCGGGAAATAGCCTTTAAAGAGCTGGGCGAGCAGGCGCAGGCACTGGGGGCCGATGCGGTAGTTGGTATTGATATCGATTATGAAACTGTAGGTAAAGACAGCAGCATGCTGATGGTCAGCGTCAGCGGCACGGCGGTGAAAACCCGCCGATGAAACGTGCGATATCTTCTGCTGTACTGGCTCTGCTGCTGGCGGGTTGCGGCAGCAGCAGCGAAAGTAAAAAAGAGACGGTGGTGGTAGATAAAGGCGGCTATGAGCTGGACGTCAGCCGCCGGGCCCAGGCGGCTTATCCGCGAATCAAGGTGCTTGTTATCCACTACACCGCCGACGACTTTGACCGCTCGCTGACGACGCTCACCGATAAGGACGTGAGTTCCCACTACCTTATTCCCGCCATTCCGCCGCTGCACAAGGGCAAACCGCGCATCTGGCAGCTGGTGCCGGAGAAGGATCTGGCGTGGCATGCGGGGGCCAGCTTCTGGCGCGGCGCCACGCGCATTAACGACACCTCTATTGGCATCGAGCTGGAAAACCGCGGCTGGCAAACCATCGACGGGGAAAAGCAGTTTTCGCCTTTCGAGCCGGCGCAAATTGCCGCGCTTATTCCGCTGGCAAAAGGGATCATCGCCCGGTACGACATCAAGCCGGAAAACGTGGTGGCCCATTCGGACGTCGCCCCCCAGCGCAAAGTCGATCCGGGGCCGCTGTTCCCCTGGCAGGAGCTTGCCCGGCAGGGGATTGGCGCCTGGCCAGACGCGCACCGGGTGGCGTTTTACCTCAACGGTCGTCCTCCCTATGAGCCGGTGGATAAATGGGTGCTGCTCGATCAGCTCTCACGCTATGGCTATGAGGATGCCCGCAACGGCAGCGCAGCCCAGCAAAAGCGGGTAATTATGGCGTTTCAGATGCACTTCCGCCCCCAGCGCTGGAACGGCGTTGCCGACCGGGAGACGCTGGCCATCGCGCAAGCGCTGCTGGAGAAATACGGACAGGGGTAAGCCTTCGGGCTACCCCGAAATGACAACCATTCATCTGATCAATATAAGATTAATCTTAAGTTCATTGATGATTAACTTTTAGTTAATTGACTTAAAATTACCCAGGATTAATATAGACACGTAGCTTGCTAATTATTTGAATTGAATTCTTATTCCTCTTATTTTTTTGTCGCTAAGACATTTTACTTTGGACCAGGAACGTTAATAAATTTTTCGCAGTGGCCTACTGCGTATCGATTTATTGCATTGATACCTTAACGAGAAATTAAAAATGTTAAACACTTATATTGAAAAACTTCGACCAAATGCTGAAGTTGACGCAATTATTGCCGCCACAGCTTGTTTTCCCGAACGCACATTAAAGAAATGGCAAAAAATAACTTTCGCCGACAGTGAATATGTTCACGTTATTGTCAGTGGCGAGCTGGAGTTGCGACGGAACTCGGATGAACTCTGTATTCTTAATATTCATCGCCCCTGTATTCTTGGCATTTCAACGCTTTATTATGACGCTGAACTTTTTTCCATGATGGCGCGTTCCAATGTCGTAGTGCGTTCAATCAAAAAAGATGAGTTTCACCGCATGATTGGCGAAAAGGATTTATGGCCCGCCCTCAGCAATGTTTTATCCTGGTATATTTGCGTTATGGTCAAGCGCGACAATGTATTAGTCGCCCGCAACGCCTATTCTGTAGTACGCGAATTCTTACTCGAAATTCATGAGTTAATTACCGTACATAAACGCGATATTAATATTTATGATTATATTCAGGAATACACCAACCTGGCACGCAGTACCATTATCAAAATTCTCTCTGACCTGAAAAAAGGCCAATATATTGTGGTCGAAAAAGGCAAACTGGTGTCACTCAATACGTTACCGGAACGCTATTGAGTTGCATTTTGCCCCTCATCACCGGTGGTATCAGGTGGTGAGGGCACCTTCCCCTGCGAATAATCCCGTTCCTGCTCTTTTAATGCCTGCATAAACCGCGCTTTTAGCGAGGTATCGCCGCTATCCGCATCTGCCTGTACATCTCCCTGTGCAGCCGGCAACGGCTGTATCGAAAGTCCGTCATCCGGAGCTTGCTGCCAGTCGGCCTCGCTGTCGATAACGGGCGATGCCTGCTGCTGCACCAGCGGTGGTGGCAGGGCCACGGGTTTGGGCGCCGGGAACGGCTTAGAGACATAAACATAATGCATCTCCGACGGCCGGGCTTCCGGCTGGGCGACCTTCGCCGGTTTCGGCGCCGGGGCCGGGTGGCGCGCCTGCCAGCACAGATGGGCGAAAAGCCCGACCAGGATCAGGGCACAGATCGTTATCGCCCCTGCGAGCATCCCCCCCAGCACTTTGCCGGGAGAGGGAAGCCGCCAGGAGAAGTAGACCGGCTCCTGGGTGTAATAGCTGCGCTGGGCAGCCAGACAAATTGTCGACATCTTACTGTTCTCCTTGTACAGGCGCGGTGCTCGCCGGGGTAATAATCGCCGGGGTGCTGTTATTCACGCGCATTAACGTCATCAGCGTCTCTTCGCCTGCCAGGCCATCCACATGCAGGGCGGTTTTCGTCTGGAATTCACGGGTGCGGGCCGCCAGCTGGGCGGTCCAGCTTTTAGCATGGGTTTCAGGTTCATGCAGCGCCTGGCTAAGCTGGGTATCCAGCCACTCCATCTCCCGGGCATCGCTGGTCACGCCAATGTTATCTTTGCCCTCGGGCGTGAGGCGGTGCAGCAGGGTGTAGTTACCGGTGGCGTGTTGATCAAACCAGTTGCGGCTTACCTGCCAGGTGCGGTTATTCAGCAGCAGGTCGAGAGAATCTTTGCCTGCCCGCACCACCACCGCGTAATTCATATGGTTGCCGCTGTTGAGCTCGCTTATCCACGGATACCCCTCTTTTTCCAGCTCCGCGAGTGTGGCATGTCCTTGCTTACAGGCCAGATTCACCCGTTCGGCGCTCTGGCACTGGGCCTCATCTGCCGTGGCATCATAGCCCCATACGGTATAGAGCTGATGCATGGCATCCGGCTGATTCACCACCTCTTTGGTGATGTCCGGCAGTGCCGGAACGGCCGGGGCGGGGGTATGACGCACAAAGCGGGCCGGCACCGACAGCTGATGCGGTAGTCGGGCGTTAATAAGCGCCGAGAAATGCCACCCGCAGGCGGCGAACAGCACGGAGGCAAAAAGGCCCACCGTCGCCAGCCGGCGGGTGTTGCGCTGGCGCGGCAGCACTTCGCCCGCCGCCAGGCGCAGATGGCGCGCCCCGACCTGCGGCGCGCGTTCCGTCCAGCTGGCCAGCAGCGCCAGATGCGCCAGGGCGTTCACTTTGCCGATCGACCCCTTCGTCAGGCTGTGCATGCGTCGAATGCGCGCCGCTGTGAAAGGTGATTTTTCCGCCCCGTTGCTCTCAACCTGTGCGCGGATATAGCCGCCAAGCTCACGACAGGTGAGGGCACGAAGCCGGTGACGGGTATGCAGGCGTGACGCCAGCCCCCCATTTTTTAACAGGCGCGCTTCCTGATCGGGCGTGCCGGTAAGCACGATCCCGAGCGGGATCGCCCGCTCTTCGGCGCGGGTCTGCAATATTCCCAGCGCATCCCAGCCGCTATCACGCATGGCCTGAATGGCGCTAATCGCCAGCACCATGCCCGCGCTCCGGCATTTCGGCCAGAGTGCGAGCCAGTGGTCAAGTACCGCATCGATGGCCTGCAGACGGTTGTTCGTCTCTTTTGCCTGCGGATTAAGTTTGTAGAGCAGCGAATTAGCATTCAGTTTCGGAAAGGCATTAATTGTCACCATCGCCGCGCTCTGCGTCTGCAGCTCGCTGGTGAAGGCGGTTAACAGCCCGTCGTCGTCAGAAAAAAGCGCCACCATTCCCGGCAGGCGGGATTTTTCCCGCAGCAGCCCATAGACATCCTGATGATAAGGCACCAGAAATTCGCCTGGTGCGCGGGTTACCTTCCGGAATGGCTGGCCCGTGAATGTGAAATGACTCAGATACATGACGACTCACCGAATAAATGCGTTTACCAATATTGGCGTCGAAAGTACGGCAAGCAAGGAATTGGGTCAAAGCGTGTACAGGAGAAAAATAACCTGAATGAGCGCCTAACATCTGTATTTTTACTGGTCAACTAATTTCTGCATGAAAGTTAACGGTAAACAGGGTGGAGACGGCGCCCGGCGATAATTACTATGGGCACCACTGGAACAGCATCTGGCTGTTATTTCTGCGTTATATAAGGCCCGTAAAAAATGAGTATGTCGCGTTTTTCCGGACTATTTACTCCTGTCATGATGTTTATTCTGCTGTTATTTAGCGGGCATCAGGGATATGTCGTTCTTAAAAATTATAAGAAGGTCAGCGATAAGCTGGCCGGTGCGCCAGCATCGCTCCCCACGCCGCAGGCGCAGCGTAACGCATTCACCCTTTTTCAACCGGCGGTGCAGCAGCAAGTGAGCAGCCAGCCGGTGTTAAAAACGCAGCTGAATGCCGACGTCGAGGGGATTATTAATAGCGACGAATCCTGGCTCTCCTTTGCCATGATTAAAACTGCCTCCGGCGTACAGAGTTACCGGGAGGGCGAGCCTCTGGCGGGGGTTAACGATGCCTGGGTTAAGTCCATAGACCGTGACAGCGTGGTAGTCAACTACCAGGGGGCAGAGCAGGTTCTGGCGCTAAAACGCCCGGACTATTTTAAGGGCGACGTGAATAACGCCCCCGCTCCCCGACCCGCAGCAGATGCCGGGCTGGATAACGTACACCTGAACGACTTTCTGGTGCTGAAACCTTATATCGATAACGGCCAACTCGACGGTTATCAAATAACGCCACGCAATGCGTCACCTTTTTTCCGCGAAAGCGGGCTGCAAAAAGGGGACGTGGTCGTAAAAGTCAATTCGGTTGATATGACGAAGGAAGAACAGGCGAAAAATATTCTCGCCAGCTGGTCGAAATTAAGAGAGGCAGAGGTGGTCGTTAAACGCCATGCTCACCTTGAAAATATTCGGGTTAATGTTTTAAACAATTAACAAGTGTAAAAAATGAAGAAATTTCCCTGGGCGTGTATGGCATTGACCGTCGCTTCGCTCTATTCCGGTTCTCTGCTGGCCGCTAATTTTAGCGCCAGCTTTAAAAATACCGATATTCGCGAATTTATCGATACGGTCAGCCGCAATCTGAATAAAACGATTCTGGTCGATCCTTCCGTACAGGGCACGGTTTCTGTTCGGACTTACAACGTACTGACGGAAGATGAGTATTACCAGTTCTTCCTGAGCGTGCTGGATCTCTATGGCCTGTCGGTGATCCCGATGGACAACGGCATGGTCAAGGTGGTGCGTTCCGCCGTGGCCCGTACGGCCGGTGCGCCGCTGGCCGACAGCAAAAACCCCGGTAAGGGCGATGAGATCATCACCCGCATCGTGCGTATGGAGAACGTGCCGGTGCGCGAGCTGGCGCCCCTGCTGCGCCAGCTTAACGACGCAACCGGGATCGGTAACGTGGTCCATTTCGAGCCCTCTAACGTGCTGCTGCTGACCGGCAAAGCCTCGGTAGTTAACCGTCTGGTGGATCTGGTGCAGCGCGTGGATAAAGACGGCATGCAGCGCCGGGAGATCGTCCCGCTGCGCTATGCCTCGGCCAAATCGCTGTCGGATATGTTGAACAACCTCAACAACGAAGAGCAAAAAGGGCAGAACGCGCCGCAGCTGGCAACCAAAGTGGTGGCCGATGATGAAACCAATAGCCTGGTGATCAGCGGCTCGCAGGATGCCCGGGCCCGCACCCGCACGCTGATAGCGCAGCTGGATCGCGAGCAGAACAACGAAGGCAATACCCGCGTCTTTTACCTCAAGTATGCCAACGCCAGCAACGTGGTGCCGGTTCTCACCGGGATTGGCGAGCAGCTGAAAGACAAGGCCGGGACGGCAAAAAGCAAAACCGCCTCTGCCGCGACCGATCTGAATATTACCGCCGACGAAGCGACCAACTCGCTGGTGATTACCGCCCAGCCTAACGTCATGAACTCGCTGGAAAAGGTGATCGACAAGCTCGACATCCGCCGCCCGCAGGTGCTGGTAGAAGCCGTTATTGCTGAAGTGCAGGACGGCAACGGCCTTGACCTCGGCGTGCAGTGGACCAGCAAGCACGGCGGCGTGCAGTTTGGTTCTACGGGTCTGCCTATCAGCCAGATTAAGAGCGGCGCGATTAAAGGGGCCAGCTTCACCGGCCTTGCGACCGGCTTCTTTAACGGCGATTTTGGCGCGCTGGTTACCGCGCTCTCTACCGACGGCAAAAACGACATTCTCTCCACCCCGAGCGTGGTCACCCTGGATAACAAAGAGGCCTCGTTTAACGTCGGTCAGGACGTGCCGGTGCTGGCCGGGTCGCAGACGACCAGCGGCGATAACGTCTTTAACTCCGTTGAGCGCAAAACCGTGGGTACCAAGCTGAAGATCGTGCCGCAAATTAACGATGGCGACATGATCCACCTGAAGATTGAGCAGGAAGTCTCCAGCGTCGATGCCAGCTCCACTGAAGACGCCAGCCTTGGCCCCACCTTTAACACCCGCACTATCAATAACGAAGTGATGGTCCACAGCGGCCAGACGGTGGTGCTGGGCGGATTGATGGAGAACGTAACCAAGCAGAACGTCTCGAAAGTGCCGCTGCTGGGCGATATCCCGCTGGTCGGGCAGCTCTTCCGCTACACCTCGCAGGATACTTCGAAGCGCAACCTGATGGTCTTTATCCATACCACCGTGTTGCGCGACGACGAAACCTTTAGCGCCGCCTCCAAGGAGCGTTACGACCAGATCCGCGCGCGCCAGCAGCAGCGTCTCGAAGAGAAAAAAATCGGCATTATTGCGCCTGAAGATAACGCGATATTGCCCGCCTATCCTGAAACCGGCGGTACAGCGTCGAAGAATCCGTTTAAAAAATAAGCCACAGGTGCATGATGGACGAGCTGAGCAAAATGCTGTGCAGCAGTAACTACGCAAAAGATCACGGCGTGCTGTTTTACGACAATCAGGTTTACCTGCGTAATGACGCGCCCATCTTTGCGCTGCTGGAGATGCGCCGGGTACTGGGGCGTTCCTTTGTCCCGGTTACCCTGACGCCGGAGGCCTTTGACGAGCTGCTGGCGAAAATCTGGCAGCAGAACAGCGGCGTCTCCCAGCAGCTGGTGGACGACATGGACGCGGATATCGATCTGATGGCCTTAACCGAGGAGATCCCGGACAACGAAGATCTGCTGGATAACGACGAAAACTCGCCGGTGATCCGCCTGATCAACGCCATTCTCGGCGAGGCGGTCAAAGAGGGTGCCTCGGATATCCATATCGAAACCTTTGAGCGCACCCTGAGTATCCGTTTTCGCGTTGACGGCGTGCTGCGCCCGGTGCTGCAGCCGGCGCGCAAGCTGGCACCGCTGCTGGTGTCGCGTATTAAGGTAATGTCTAAACTCGATATCGCCGAAAAGCGCCTGCCGCAGGATGGCCGTATCTCCCTGCGCATCGGCCGTAAGGCCATCGACGTGCGTGTTTCCACCATCCCCTCCCAGTACGGCGAGCGGGTGGTCATGCGTCTGCTGGATAAAAGCAATCTGAAGCCGGATATCAACAAGCTCGGCCTGATTGACGAAGAGCTCGAAAAATTAAAAGGACTGATTGACCGTCCCCACGGCATCATCCTCGTGACCGGCCCGACCGGCTCCGGCAAAAGTACCACCCTGTACGCCATTCTGTCGGCGCTGAACGGCCATGAGCGCAATATCCTGACCGTTGAAGATCCGATCGAATACGAGCTGGAAGGGGTAGGGCAGACCCAGGTTAACCCGCGCGTGGACATGACCTTTGCCCGCGGGCTGCGCGCTATCCTGCGCCAGGATCCGGACGTGGTGATGATCGGCGAGATCCGCGACGGCGAAACGGCGCAAATTGCGGTGCAGGCTTCGCTCACCGGTCACCTGGTGATGTCGACCCTGCACACCAACAGCGCCGCCGGGGCCATTACCCGCCTGCGGGATATGGGGCTGGAATCATTTTTAATCGGATCATCGTTACTCGGCGTCATTGCCCAGCGTCTGGTGCGTCGGCTTTGTACCCACTGCCGTACCACCAGTCCGCTGGATGACAATGAAAAGGCCCTGTTCAGCTTTATGGCAACGCCGCCGAAAGCGATTTACCGCGCGGTGGGCTGTGAGCACTGCCGCCAGAGCGGCTACCAGGGACGTGCGGGCATTCATGAGTTTCTGGTGGTGGATACCGCCATGCGCCGCGCCATCCACGAAGATAAGGACGAAATGTCCATCGAAACCCAGCTCTTTAAGCAGGCCTACAGCCTGCGCGAGAACGGCCTGCTGAAAGTGATAAGCGGCATCACCTCGCTGGAAGAGGTGATGCGCGTGACCGCCGAGCGCGGAGGAGAAGCCTGATGGCCTTCTACGCATGGACCGCGACCAACGCGGCGGGCAAAACCCAGCGCGGCACGCTGCAGGCCGAAGGGCAAAAACAGGTGCGGCAGTGGCTGCGCGAACAGAAGCTGATGCCGTTAAGCATTACCGAAACTCGCGAGCCCGCGGGCGGCGGCAAAGCGAAAACCGGGGCGAAGCTCTCCACGCCGGTGCTGTCGATGTTTACCCGCCAGCTCTCGACGCTGGTTAACGCCGCGCTGCCGCTGGAGAGCGCCCTGAAGGCCATCTCAAAACAGACGGAAGATAAAAAGCTGGCGGCAATGGTGGTGGAGATCCGCGAAAAAGTAGTGGAAGGGCACACCCTGTTCGACGCCTTCAGCCAGTTTCCGCGCACCTTCGATAAGCTGTACTGCACCCTGGTGATGGCCGGGGAAAAAACAGGCCACCTGGGTGACGTGCTGGAAAAACTGGCCGAGTACAACGAACAGCGCCAGAAGATGAAAAGCAAGCTGACCCAGGCGATGGTTTACCCCATCACCCTGACCGTGGTGGCCGTCGCGGTTATCAGCATTCTGCTGGTGGCCGTGGTGCCGCAGGTCATTGAGCAGTTTACCCACATGAAGCAGCAGCTGCCCATCACCACCCGCACGCTGATTGCGGTGAGCGACTTTTTGCAGGCCTGGGGCATTTACATCGTGGGCGGTATTGTCGGGGGCACTGTGGCTTTTAAAGCCTGGCTGCGCAACGCCAAAAACCGTTTTCGCTGGCACAGCTGGCAGGTGCTCGGCTCGCCGGTCAAAAAACTGGTCTGCGCCATTAATAGCGCCCGCTATATCCGTACCCTGAGCATCCTGCAGGCCAGCAGCGTGCCGCTGCTGGAAGGGATGTATATCGCCATGGACGGTATCGAAAACCTCTATGCCCGGCAGGTGCTGGAGCAGGCGGCAGATACCGTACGCCAGGGGGCGACGTTATACGCGGCGCTGGAGCAGGCGAAATTATTCCCGCCCACCATGCTCTATATGATCGCCTCCGGTGAGGAGAGCGGTGAATTAGGCAATTTAATGGATCGCGCGGCGGAAAATCAGGAATCGGCACTGCAGCATCGAATTACCTTAACGCTGTCGGTATTTGAACCGGCGCTGGTGGTATCAATGGCGACGATTGTTCTGTTTATCGTCCTGTCAATATTACAGCCGCTTCTGCAACTTAATAATATGGTAGGTTAAATAATGGCTATGAAAAGAAAACACCTGGCTTCCCAGGCGGGCTTCACTTTGCTCGAATTAATGGTGGTAATTGTTATTCTCGGCGTTCTGGCGAGTATGGTAGTGCCAAACTTAATGGGCAATAAAGAGAAAGCGGACACCCAAAAAGCGACCAGCGATATAGTGGCACTCGAAGGTTCGCTGGATATGTATAAGCTGGATAACCACCGTTATCCGACCACCGAACAGGGGCTGCAGGCACTGGTAAACAAACCAGAAATCGCGCCGATCCCCAACGGCTACCGCGCCGGGGGTTATATTCGCCGCCTGCCGCAGGATCCCTGGGGCAACGATTATCTGCTGGTAAGCCCGGGCGAACACAGCGCTATCGATATTTTCTCTGCTGGTCCGGACGGTGAAGCCAATACCGCCGATGACATTACCAACTGGTCTCTCGATAAAAACGCGAAATAATGAAAAACCAACGCGGCTTTACGTTGCTGGAAATTATTCTGGCGCTGGTGATATTTGCCAGCTGCGCCATGATGGTGGTGTCAACCATACCGTCACGCAGCGGCGCGGATATATTTGGCCAGCAGCTTAAAGCCGTTATTGAATATGGTTCCGATCGCGCGGTGATGGACGGAAATATTGTTGGGATGACCCTCACTACCGAAAAATATCAGCTGGTAACGCTGGAAGATAATAAGGGCGAGCGCCGCTGGGTTCCCTTAAAGGCCGGGCGTATTACCACTGCAGGGGCGTTCCCGGAAGAGATGCACGTTTCGCTCTCACCCCAGCGCCTGGCCGCCACCACGGACGCCGAGCCGCAGATCCTGTTTCTGCCGGACGGTGAGATTGGCCGCTTTACGCTGACCCTGCAAAGTTTTGATAAAGAACACCATTTCCGCGTCATATCCCAGGGCGCGGCACCGGTACTGGTAGAGAACAATGACTAACCGCACGGCAAAACAGCAGGGGATGACCCTGCTGGAAGTAATGGTGGCGCTGGTCATTTTCTCCACCGCCGCGCTGGCGCTGATGAACTCGGTGTCGCTCAACGTCCGCTTCACCCACGGTCTTGCCGAGACGCTGCAGGCGAGCTGGGTGGCAGAAAACCTGCTCGCCGAGGCGCAGCTGGTGAAAAGCGACTTTCCGGATGCCGAAGAGCAGGGCACGGAGCTGATGGGCGGGCGCAGCTGGGAGTGGCGTAAACAGCGGGTGAAAACGGCGAATAAAGGGTGGGCTAACGAGGTTCGGGTCTATGGCGAGGGCGATGAAAGCCAGCCGGTGATCACCCTGCATATTATTGCTCCGGGGGAGGTTAAGTGAAACGGACGCAGCGCCAGCGCGGCTTTACCCTGCTGGAGGTAATGATTGCGCTGACTATCTTTGCGGTCATCAGCACCCTTGCCTGGCAGATCCTGGACGGCGCCATGCGCACCAGCTCCGCCACCGACGCCAGCGCGGGCAGGCTGAACCAGCTCCAGCGCGCCTGGAGCCTGCTTGAGCGCGACTTTTTCCAGCTGCAGGCGCGCGCGCCGCGCAACGAGGATGAACGCTTCCTGGCAAAAGACGACGCCGTTGAGCTGACCACCTTAAACGGCGTCAGCGGCACGCTGCAGCTTGAGCGCGTGCGCTGGCGCCTGGAGGACGGGCGGCTGTGGCGCGACGTCTGGCCCGCCATTGATAGCCCCGCCGACGTGAAGCCGGAGGCGGTGCCCATCGTCAGCGACGTGAAGTCCCTGCGCTGGCGCTTCTGGCGCGACGGGTGGCAGAAAAGCTGGAACGAACCCGACCAGCAGCCGGAGGGGGTGGAGCTCACCCTGACGATGCAGAACGGCGAGACCTGGCGCTGGGTATTTACCACCCCGGGCGCCAGGCCAGACGTCACGGTCGCCGCGGAAACGGAACATGCCGCCGAACCGGAAAAGGCCCCGGCGCCAGGAGAGCAGCAATGAACCAGCCTGCAAAGCAGCGGGGCGTTGCCCTGCTGGTGGTGTTGATCCTGCTGGTGATGATGTCGGCGCTGGCCGCCAAAATCAGCCAGCAGTTCTGCCGCAATCTGCAAAAAACGCATTATCAGGTGAGCCAGCAGCAGCTGCGCTGGGCCATGCAGGCGCAGGAGGCGGAGATTAAAGCGCGGCTGCAGGCCAGCCTCAGCGGTGAAAATAAAACCCTCACCCCGGAGGGCGACTGGCACCAGCCGGTGGAAACCCAGGGTGAAGACTACACGGTAACGGCCCGGGTCGAAGACGCCCAGGACTGCTTTAACGTCAATAACCTGCTGGCGGCCCAGCCGGCGGCCGAGGGCGAAAACGTCCCGGTCTCCACGGAAAAACCGGCTAAACAGCAAACGGTGGAACAGCTTCTTACCGAAAGCGGGCTCAGCCAGAGCGCGGCGGAGGAGGTCTATGCCCAGCTGCTGGACTATCTCGACGGCGATAGCCTGACGGCAAAAGGGGCGGCGGAGCGCGATGCCTGGGTGGGCCTGCAGCCCGCCCGGCAGCCCGCCAACCAGATGATGAGCACCATCGCGGAGTTAAGGCTGCTGCCCGCGTTCCCTGCTGCCGCCTGGGCAAAGGTCAGCAAGCTGCTGTGCGCGCTGCCGGATACCGCCAGCAAGGTGAATGTGAATACCCTGACACCCGCTCAGGCGCCCGTGCTGGCCGCGCTGTTTCCCGGCAAGCTCACCACGGATGATGCCCTGCGGGTGCTGGATCAGCGCCCGGAAAGCGGCTGGGAAAACACCGAGGCCTTCAGCAAGGTGCTGGAGCAGAACTTCCCGCAGCTCAAAGAGGATTTACCTAAGGTTGCGGATCAGATTGCCACGACCAGCCGCCATTTCCGGGTGAACTATACCGGCAATACCGACGATCTCACGCTGCGCGTGGTCAGCCAGCTTCAGGTGAATAGCGAAGCGGGCGAGATTGTGACCTGGCAGCGTCGATACCGAATGATGGAATAACAAAAGTAGAGCGTGATGAAACAGGTACTTTTTATTCGTCCCGAGTCCCTTGCGGGCGGGAAAATTAGCTGGTGCGACTCCAGCAGCCAGCAGCCGGAGATCCTGGAGGACCTTGAGGGGCTCGCCGCTCTGGCTGACCATCCGCTGGCGGCACGCGTCTGTCTGCTGCTGCCCGCAAGCGAAATGGTCTTCCGCCACTTTTCGCTGCCAAAAAAAGGGCCCGCCCGGGCTGCCCCCTTCTCCTGGATGGCAGAGGATACGCTGCTGGGTGACGTGGACAGCCTTCACTGGACGGTGCTGAACAAAAAAGGGCGCGAGGTAGACGCGGTGGCTATCGATGCCGTGCGTCTGCGCCTGTGGCTTAACACCCTACAGGAGGCGGGCCTGAATGCCGTTCAGGTTCTGCCGGATGCCTGGCTGCTGCCCGTCACCGAAGGGGGCTGCACCCTGGCGCAGTGTGAAGAGGAGTACTGGCTGCGCTTTGACACCGGCGAAGCCTGCGCCGTTGACGCCACGCTGCTGCCGGTCATGCTGCAAAAAGCGGGCGAGGGGCCGGTACGCTGCTACGGCGCTGCCCCGGCAGGGCTGCAGGTGGACGACCTTCAGCCCCGAACGCACCCGCTGATGTTGATCCAGGCGCAATGGCAACGCTGCCGCGCAAACCTTTTACACGGGGCGTTCAGCGAACGCGTGGCCAAAGGGAGCGGTAAAAGCTTCAAAATGGCGATGGTCGCGGTCGGGGTGCTGTCGCTGGGCCTGCTGCTCGGGCCGCGCATCGCCATGGCGTGGATGCTGGTACAGCAGGAGAACCAGACCCAGCAGGAGATCGTGCAGCTCTACCAGCACCATTTCCCCAGCCTGCGCCAGCAAACCAATATCAAATACCATTTTGGTCAGAACCTCAAAAAGCAGACCAGGGGCGTCTTTTTGCAGCTGGAGGAGCTGGAGAAGGTGAAACAGGCGGTGCCGGCTCTCGGCATCGATCTGCTGGAATACGACGCCGCCCAGGGCACCGTCACCTTAAATGGCAGTGCGCAAAACCCGCAGGCATTTCAGGATTTTGTTAACCAGGCCAGCGCGCATTTTGATTTTAAGGTGATGCCCGTTTCAAAAGAGGCTCCCTGGACCGCCATGATCGTTGGGAAATATAAATGAAAGAACGAATAGCCTTATTAAAATCACGCTACCAGAATTACAGCACCAGGGAAAAAACAATCTTAAAACTGTGCGCGGCCACCCTTTGCTGTGCCGCCGTTTATTACATGGGAGTCATTCCGTTGGATAATATTATTCAAAATAATAAGTCGATGTTGTCCCGGCAAAAAGAGACATTAAGCTGGATGCGCAGCGAAATCGATAAAAACCATCTGCAGGTTATGCAGGTGAAAACCGATAATCCCCGCAGCCTGATTGAAAATAGTGCTCATGAGGTGCAGTTATCCTTAACGGACGTGCGTCAGGAAGGGCAAACTTTATCCTTTGGCATTCGTCGGGTGAATGTTTATATCCTGAAGAACTGGCTGCGCGAGATTAATATGACCTCCGGCGTCAGGCTGGAGAAGATGAGCCTGAGGCCGGTCGATCATCTTAGCGACGTGCAGGCCGAAATCCAGCTCACCTGGAAAAAAACGGCATGAATACGCTGTTGACGATCCGCGAGGGCGCGCCGCTGGCCTTCGCCATGATGAGCGGCGTGCTGGGGGCGATCGTCGGCAGTTTTCTCGGGGTGGTGACGGAGCGCGTGCCGCCGATGCTCTTCGCCGAAGAACCCTGCGGCAATCTGCTCTGGCCGCCGTCGCACTGCCCGGTGTGCCAGCACCGGCTTAGCGCCCTGGAAAATATTCCGCTTGTGAGCTGGCTGATGCTGCGCGGGCGCTGCAAAGCGTGCCAAACGCCAATTCCCCGCCGGCTCTTCTTTATCGAACTCTTTACCGCACTCTTTTTCGCCGCCAGCGCCTGCTGCTTTTCTGACCTCCTGTCACTGCTGTCGCTCTGGCTGTTGCTGGCCTTATTACTGCCGCTGGCGCTAATCGATCTGCAGCACCAGCTGCTGCCCGACTGTCTTACCCAGCCCCTGTTGTGGGCCGGGCTGCTGCTGCATACGCTGGGCCATACTTTACCCCTGCGCGATGCCCTGTACGGCGCTGCGGCCGGCTATCTCTCGCTCTGGCTGGTCTACTGGATATTTCGCCTGGCGACCGGGCGCGAAGGGCTGGGGTATGGCGATTTCAAACTGTTGGCGGCGCTCGGTGCCTGGTGCGGCTGGCAGGGCTTACCCACGCTGGTTCTGCTGGCGGGTATAAGCGGGATCCTTGGCTATCTGCTTCTTTACCAGCGTCAATCCAGCACGGTGGTTATTCCTTTTGGGCCTTTCCTGGCCTTCGCCGGTCTGGTCGTATTTATTTGTCAGCACCTCCAGCCTTTTTATTAAAGCCGGGTCAAGTATTTCTTCGGTTTTTTTCGCCAGCGCTTCGGGGCGATTATTGGTGGTATGCGCGCTATCGTAATAATCGAAGGATTCACCATGCTTAATGGAATGCATGGTTATTTATGTTCACGTTTATTAACAGGAATTAATAATGAAAATTATGCAGCCTAAATATCTGGCTTTATTTATCGCCGCCGCGGTAAGCCCTGTATTTGCGGCAGTGCCGGGAAAGGCCACGCTGACAAATGGCAACGATAAATACGCTATGGTTGAAGTTAACCAGTCTGCTCAGGATTACAACTCCCTTATTAAAGTCAATGATGGGGTGGATGTGAAGGTAGAGTGGAACGTCTGGACCGGCGATGCGCCGACCTCGGCGAACGTCCTGCTGGACGGACAAAAAGTCTGGAGTGGCCCGGCAGGCGCCGCCGGCTCCGCAACCTTTAAAGTGAAAAAAGGTGGCCGTTACCAGGAGCAGGTTCAGCTCTGTAACGACAGCGGCTGCAGCACCAGCGACAGCAAACTTGTTATTGTGGCCGACACCGACGGTAGCCACCTGCTGCCGCTGAATACCACCATGCATGAAAATAATAAAACCTTTGCCAAACATACCGATAAGGTAATGGCGGTTTACTATCCGGAGTGGGGCGTATACGACCGTAACTTCAGCGTGGATAAGATCCCGGCGGATAACGTTAACCATATTATCTACGGCTTTATCCCGATGTGCGGCGACAATATTAACGCCAGTGCCGGTAATGCCCTGGAAGCGCTGAAAAAAGCCTGTAAAGGCCGTGAAGATTACACCCTCGCTATCCACGATCCGTGGGCGGCGCTGCAAATGCCGCAGCCTGGCGTCTCTAACTACGACGACGCTTATAAAGGCACCTACGGCCAGATGATGGCGCTGAAAAAAGCCCATCCGGGTCTGAAAATTCTGCCTTCCATTGGCGGCTGGACCCTCTCCGACCCGTTCTTCCGTCTGCACGACCAGGCCCTGCGCGCCCGCTTCGTCTCCTCGGTTAAAGAGTTCCTCCAGACCTGGAAATTCTATGACGGCGTGGATATCGACTGGGAATTCCCGGGCGGCGGCGGCGAGAACCCGTCTCTGGGCAACCCGTCCGTGGATAAAGAGACCTATACCCTGCTGATGCGCGACCTGCGCGCCATGCTGAACGATCTCTCTGCACAAACTGGCCGTACCTACGAGCTGACCTCCGCTATCGGCGCGGGCCCGGCAAAAATCGCCAACGTGGATTACAACGCGGCGCAGAAGTACATGGATTACATCTTCCTGATGAGCTATGACTTCTACGGCTCCTGGAGCAATACCGACCTCGGCCACCAGACCGGGCTCTATGCGCCATCCTGGAAACCGGACAGCGTGACCACCGACGGCAGCGTGAACGCGATGCTGGCCCAGGGCGTACAGCCGGGCAAAATCGTGGTAGGTGCGGCGATGTATGGCCGCGGCTGGACCGGCGTACACGGCTACAGCGGCAATAACCCGTACACCGGTACCGCCACCGGCGCCGTGCCTGGCACCTGGGAAGCCGGCATCGTCGATTACCGCCAGATTGTCGATAAATATCTCGGCAAGCCGGGCTGGGAATACCAGTACGACGCTACCGCCGAAGCCGCAACGCTGTTTAACAAGAGCACCGGCACGCTGATCACCTATGACGATGCGCGTTCCGTACAGGCGAAAGGCAAATATGTGCTCAACAAAAACCTGGGCGGCCTCTTTGCCTGGTCCGTTGAGTCTGACAACGGCGATATCCTTAATGCGATGAACGAAAGCCTGCTGGACGGCAGCTCCGGCAACAATGAGCCGGTGGTGACTAACCATGCACCCGTTGCTTCTGCAAGCGATATCACCGTGACCGGCCCGGCCACCGTGACCCTGGACGGCTCTGCCTCCACCGATCCGGACGGCGACGCGCTCACCTACAAATGGACGCAGATTTCCGGCACCACTGTGACCCTGGCGAAAAGCACCAGTGCTAAAGCCTCGTTCTCCGTTCCGGCGACCAACAGCGACCAGACCCTGGCGTTCCGTCTGACCGTAACCGACAGCAAAGGTCTGAGCAGCACTGCCACTGTACAGGTTGTCAACAAAGCGCCGAAAGCCAACCAGGCGCCGGTGATTAATCCTCTCAAGGCAGTAACCCTGGAAGCGGGCCAAACGGTTTCTGTTCATGCCCAGGCAACGGATGCGGATGGCGACGCCCTGACCTATAGCTGGAGCGTACCGGGCGAGCTGAATGCGACCGGCACCGACAGCGCGAACCTGAGCATCACCGCGCCGGATGTAAGCAGCGAAACCAATTACACCCTGAGCGTAATGGTCAGCGATGGCAAAACCAATGCGCAGGCTTACACCCAGCTGACCGTGACCCCGAAAGCGGTCGAGCCTGAAGAGGACGTTGTGCCAGTTCCGGATGACAACACCCCTCCGGCAGAGGACGCGACTCCTGGTAGCTGTGACAGCAACCCTGTTGATGTGACCGCGGGTCAGTACCCGGCCTGGAGCAGCAGCAAGGTGTACACCAGCGGCAACACCGTCAGCTTCGACAACCTGGTCTGGAAAGCGAAATACTGGACTCAGGGCAACCAGCCTGGCTTTGGCGCCGAGGCGTGGGAGCTGGTGAGCAAGGTTAGCTTCGGCTGGCGTCCGGAAGTGGTCTATAACGGCGGCGACACCACCACCTTTGAAGGCAATGAGTACCGTGCTAAATGGTGGACAAAAGGTGACAAACCGGGCCAGAACGACGTCTGGGTAAAAGTGGGGGCGGCGGATTGTAAGTAATCTGCCACGCCTGAAAAAACGGGGGAGCGACTCCCCCGTTTTCCTGTTTCTGGTGCAGAGAAAATGAAACGCTTACTTCTGTTATTGCTTATCGCCAGCCAGTCGGCGCTGGCTAACTGCTGGGATGACGCCGGTCATCGCTATCATGTGGATCCCTGGCTGCTGTTTGCCATTGCTAAAGTCGAATCGGGTATGGATCCTCAGGCGGTCGGCGTCAACCACGACGGCACCCGGGACCTGGGGCTGATGCAGATAAACAGCTCGCATCTGGCGGAGCTGCAGCGGATGGGGATCGATGAGAACCGCCTGTTGACGGAGCCCTGCACCTCTATCCACGTGGGGGCCTCAATTTTATCGGGAATGATTAAGGTATACGGCAACAACTGGGAGGCGGTAGGGGCCTATAACGCCGGGATTAAAAAAGCGAACTATCCCCAGCGCATGCGTTACGCCCACAAGGTGTGGCAAAAATATCAGCAGATTAAAAGCGCCGGTCGCGACGCTTAACGATGCAGTTTTCCGTGGTCGCGAAGCCACGCTGCCGTCCGTACAATACCCTCATCCAGGGTGACGATCGGCTCATATCCCAGCTCGCGTTCGGCGCGGGAAATATCCAGCGTAAAATCAAAATTAAGCTTCGACACCCCGTAGTGGGTGAGGGCCGGCTCTTTCGCCGCTTTATTGCCTAACCGCTCCATGCTGCGGGCGATGATATCCAGCATCGGGTAGGGCACCGAACGGATACGACAGTGAATATTCAGCTCGTCAATCAGCCGCTGCACAATGCTGCGCAGGGTACGCGGCTCGCCGTTAGTGATGTTATAGGCCCGCCCGGAAGGCAGGTTATCGCAGTGGCTCTGGCTCGCCAGCCACATGGCATGGATAGCGTTCTCAAAGTAGGTCATGTCCACCAGCGCATCGCCGCCGCGCGGCAGCAGCACGCTGCCGTAGTGGTGCATCATCTGCGCCAGGCGCGGAATAAACACTTTGTCGTGGGGGCCGAAGAGGCTTTGCGGGCGCAGCACGGTAAAGCGCGTGTGCGGGTTCGACTGGGCCAGCAGGTCAATAACCTCTTCGCTGGCCGCCTTGCTGCGCGCAAATTCGCAGGCGTAACGCTGGGGGCGATACGTCTCCTGAACATCGCGACGGTGATGATAATCAAAATAGAGCGACGGGGAGGAGATATGGATAAAGTTGCGCACACCCCAGGCCACTGACCACTCGCCCAGCCGACGCGTGGCGCGCACGTTGGCGAGATCAAAGGCCTCCTGGGTACCCCAGGGTGAGGTAAAGCTGGAACAGTGCCACAGGGTATCGATTCCGGCGAGCATCACTTTGGCCTGCGAGGAGACCAGCTCCGTCAGGTCGGCGTGAACGAACTCCGCGCCCATTTTTTGCAGCAGCTTGCCCATCGCTTCGTTGCGACCGGTAGCCCTGACGCTGATGCCTTTGTTGCGCAGAAACTCGACCGCATTTCGGCCTAAGCCGCTGGTGGCGCCGGTAACCAGTACCTTCATATCAATCCACTGTGTTGAAAAGAATTTCGTGCGCATTCTTTCGTGAAATACGCCACGATGCAATGGGAAAGGGGCAAGAATAAGCGTTTTATTTACGCTGTTCCGCAAGTTGGGCGATACGTTTTGCCATGCCCCGGAAGATAAACAGATGCGCCGGGATCATCAGCAACCAGTAGAACAGCCCCGGCATGCCGTGCGGGTGCCACCAGGCGCGCACGTCGAGTTCCCGATGCGTGCCTTTATCCTTCAGGGTGAAGCAGAGCCGCCCCAGCCCCGGCGCCTTCATGCCGAACAGCAGCGCCAGCTGCTTTTCCGGCTCGACGATAATCACTTTCCAGCTGTCCACCTCGTCGCCCACCGCCAGCATCTCCCGCGCCGGGCGGCCTTTTGCCAGCCGGTGTCCCACCAGCAGATCGAGCCAGCCGCGGGTCTGCCACAGCAGGTTGCCAAAGAAGTAGCGCTCTTTGCCGCCAATCTGGTTAACCACCGCCCACAGGCTGCTCAGGCTGGCGTCGGTCTGCACCGTACAGCCCGCCTGTTTCGGGTAGTAGCCGTACTCCGGTCGCCAGCGGGCAAAGGCCTGGGCGTCGTATCCCCAGTCGCTGGAGTTCACCAGCTTCTCCTCATCCTGCAGGGTATGACGTACCGCGTCGTCAAAGGGGATAAGCGTTTGTGGGATCAGCGCTCGCAGCGCCCGGTCGTCCGCCAGCAGGTCATGCTTCAGTCCCTGGATCAGCGCTTTGGCGGTGGTGGGCGGCACCGAGGTGATCACATTTAAAAACCACACTGAGATCCAGCGGGTCGGGAAGGGGATGGGGATCAGCGGCCGGTGGCGCCCGCTCACCCGCATAAAGTGTTCGAACTGCTGCTGATAGCTGAGCACCTCCGGTCCGGCGGTTTCCAGCACCCGATGCGCGGTGGCCGGATGGTTGAGCAACTCAACCAGATAAAAGAGCAGGTTTTCCAGCGCGATGGGGGTGGTGCGGGAGCGGACCCAGCGCGGCGGGGTGAGTACCGGCAGGTTATAGACCATATCGCGCATTACTTCGAAGGCGGCAGAGCCCGCCCCGACAACGATCCCCGCCCGCAGCTCGGTGAGGGGAATATCCGCCCCGCGCAGGGTGTCGGCGGTAAGCTGGCGGGCGCGCAGATGGTCGGACGGCGTCTGCCCGGCGGCCTGCAGCGAACTGAGAAAAATCACCTGCCCGACCGGGGTCTCCCGCAGGGCATCGCGCACGTTCATCGCCGCCTGGCGCTCGTGGGCGATAAAATCACCCCCTTCGCCCATGCTGTGCACCAGATAGTAGAGCGTCTCCACCCCCTCCAGCAGGACGGGCAGCGCGTCGGGCCAGTTGAGATCCAGATGATGGCAGGTGACGTTGGGCAGGTTCTGCTTCTCCAACCGTTCGGTATTGCGTGCCGCAGCCAGCACCCGGTGCCCCCCTTCGCTCAGGGCGCGAACCAGATGTTGACCGATATACCCGCTGGCGCCCAGCACCAGAATACGTTGCGGCACGCCGCCTCCTTACCGCTGCAGGAAGGCCTGCCAGTGGCTGACCACCTCGGCAAGCTGGTCGCGGTTCACATCGAGGTGCATCACCAGGCGCACTACGCCGGAGGCGTTAATCAGCACGCCGCGCGCTTTCATAAACTCTCCCAGCGCCGCGGCCTTGTCATCACCTACGCGAACAAACAGCATATTGGTGTCGTGGCGCATTACGTCGGCACCGATCTCGCGCAGCTGCGCGGCCATCCATGCGGCGTTGTCGTGATCTTCCTTCAGGCGCTGGACATTATTCTGCAGGGCATAGAGCCCGGCCGCCGCCAGAATGCCCGCCTGACGCATGCCGCCGCCGGTCATCTTACGCCAGCGGTTGGCGCGCTTAATGTAATCGGCATTGCCCACCAGCAGGGAGCCCACCGGCGTGCCCAGCCCTTTGGAGAGGCAGATGGTAAAGGAGTCGCAATACTGCGTAATCTCTTTCAGCTCGCAGCCATACTCCACCACCGCGTTGAAGATGCGCGCGCCGTCCACGTGCAGCCCCAGCTTGCGCTCGCGGGTGAATTCCCACGCCGCTTTCAGATACTCGCGCGGCAGGACCTTGCCGTTGTGGGTATTTTCCAGGCTGAGTAATTTGGTGCGGGCGAAGTGAATATCGTCGGCCTTGATTTTGGCCGCTACCTTATCCAGCGGCAGGGAGCCGTCCGGTGCGGCGTCAATCGGCTGCGGCTGAATGCTGCCCAGCACCGCGGCACCGCCCGCTTCGTACAGGTAGTTATGCGCCCCCTGGCCGACGATATACTCTTCGCCGCGCTCGCAGTGGCTGAGAAGAGCCACCAGGTTGGCTTGGGTGCCCGTGGGGAGGAACAGCGCCGCCTCTTTGCCCGCCAGGTCGGCGGCGTAGCGCTGGAGTTCGTTGACGGTCGGGTCGTCGCCGTAGACATCATCCCCGACTGGGGCAGCCATCATGGCCTCAAGCATGGCGCGTGTCGGGCGCGTGACGGTATCGCTGCGTAAATCAATCATGGCATATCCTTATACACTTCACCCTTCACGCTGCCCCGGTGTTGGCTGCGCCCTGATGCAGCGCGAATGGTTTTGTGTATGAATGAAAAAGGATATTTTTACCTGAGCCAGTTGGTTTTGGCTAGCTCCATCACCTCGTCGCCGCGCCCGCTGATAATGGCCCGCAGCATGTACAGGCTGAAGCCTTTCGCCTGCTCCAGCTTAATCTGCGGCGGGATCGCCAGCTCCTCTTTGGCAACCACCACATCCACCAGCACCGGGCCGTCGATGGCGAAGGCGCGGCGCAGGGCGTCGTCCACCTCTGAGGCCTTCTCTACGCGGATGCCGGTGATGCCGCAGGCCTCGGCGATACGGGCAAAGTTGGTATCCTGCAGATCGGTGCCGTCGGTGAGATAGCCCCCGGCCTTCATCTCCATCGCCACAAAGCCCAGCACGCTGTTATTAAAGACCACGATCTTCAGCGGCAGCTTAAGCTGCGCCACCGACAGAAAATCCCCCATCAGCATGCTGAAACCGCCGTCGCCGCACATCGCCACCACCTGACGATCCGGTGCGGTCGCCTGTGCTCCCAGCGCCTGCGGCATGGCGTTAGCCATTGAGCCGTGGTTGAACGATCCCAGCAGGCGGCGTTTGCCGTTCATCTTCAGGTAACGCGCCGCCCAGACGGTGGGCGTTCCCACGTCGCAGGTGAAGATGGCGTCGTCATCGGCAAAGCGGCTGATCTGCTGCGCCAGATACTGGGGGTGAATGGCTTTATCGCTGGGTTTGGCCAGATCGTCCAGCCCTTTGCGCGCGTCGCGATAATCGCTCAGGGCTTTATCGAGGAATTTGCGCTCGGTTTTCTCTTCCAGATGCGGCAGCAGGGCGGCAAGGGTGGCCTTGATATCGCCCACCAGAGCGATATCCACCTTGCTATGGGAGCCAATACTGCCGGGGTTGATATCGATCTGAATAATTTTTGCGTCGGTGGGATAGAAGGCGCGATAGGGGAACTGGGTGCCGAGCAGGATCAGGGTGTCGGCATTCATCATGGTGTGGAACCCGGACGAGAAGCCAATCAGCCCGGTCATCCCCACGTCGTAGGGGTTGTCATACTCCACATGCTCTTTGCCGCGCAGGGCGTGGACAATAGGCGCTTTCAGCTTTTCGGCAAAGGCCAGCAGCTCCTCGTGCGCACCGGCGCAGCCGCTGCCGCACATCAGGGCGATATTGCTGGAGTAGCGCAGCACCTGGGCCAGCTTTTTCAGCTCCGTTTCGGCAGGGGTCACCACCGGCAGCGGGGCGGGATACCAGTGGCTGCTGGCCCCTTCCGGCGCGGCCTGCAGGGCCACGTCACCCGGTAACACCACCACCGACACGCCGCGGTTCAGGATGGCCTTGCGCATGGCAATCGCCAGCACCTGCGGGATCTGCTCCGGGGTGGATACCAGCTCACAGTAGTGGCTGCATTCACGGAACAGCTCCTGCGGATGCGTCTCCTGGAAATAGCCGCTGCCAATCTCGCTGGAAGGAATATGCGCCGCGATGGCCAGCACCGGCACGTGGTTGCGGTGGCAGTCAAACAGACCGTTGATTAGGTGCAGGTTGCCCGGTCCGCATGAACCGGCGCATACCGCCAGCTCGCCCGTCAGCTGCGCCTCTGCCCCGGCGGCAAAAGCGGCGACCTCTTCATGGCGGGTGGGCATCCAGTCGATGGTGCCCATCCGGTTGAGGCTATCGCTCAGGCCATTGAGTGAATCGCCCGTTACGCCCCAGATACGTTTTACCCCTGCCTGTTCCAGCGTTTTTGCAACATATGCCGCCACGGTCTGTTTCATGGTTGTCCATCTCCTCTTAATGATTTTGTTAACAAGCTTAGAAGAAAATGGCCGATCTGCCCGGCTTTAGCCTGCCATTAAAAGCAGCTTTTCATTTGTAACATTCAGACATATTGTTGAGCGCGTACACTTAAAAAAAGGAATAATTTCAAATGGTTAAATCATTGTTAATTGCTGTTAATAGAAAGCTAACGCACGAGGATATGGGCAAGCTGTTATTACGACTTGCCGTCGGCGGGCTGATGCTGTTTCACGGACTGCACAAGCTGATTGACGGGGTGGGGGGCATTAGCGGGATGCTGGTGGCGAAAGGGCTACCGGGGTTTATCGCCTATGGCGTACTGATTGGCGAAGTGGTAGCGCCGGTGCTGATTATTCTGGGGATCCTGACCCGGCCGGCGGCGTTAGTGCTGGCCTTTACCATGGTGGTGGCCTGGCTGATGGTGGGTACGGGTAAAACCTTTGCGCTGGATGCGGTGGGGGCCTGGGCTATCGAGAGTCTGGTTTACTTCTTTATCGGCGCGCTGGCGGTGGCACTGCTGGGAGCAGGGCGCTACGCGCTGGGGAAAGATCCGGCTTGGCGGTAAAAAAATCCCGGTGAATATCACCGGGATTTTTGATTATGCCAGCACTAAATCACCCTGTGGATGACATGAACATGCCAGCACATAGCCTTCGGCAATTTCTGCCTCGGTAAGTGTCATAGTGCTGGTTACGCTGTAATTCCCTTCCAGCACCTTCGTCTTACAACAACCGCACACGCCTGCGCGACAGGCAGCCACAACCGGCACTTTGTTGCTCTCCAGCGCCTCCAGTAGCGTGGTGCCCACGCGGCCAAAGAAGGTTTGCGCCGGCTGCAGCTTGGTGAACTTAATCCCGCTGGTGGCGGCTTCTGCCACAGGGGTAAAGAACTGCTCTTTATAGAAGCGGGTCACGCCCAGCGCTTTCACCTCCTGCTCCACGATCTCCATATAGGGCGCAGGGCCACAGGTCATCACGGTGCGGGCGGCGATATCCGGCACGCTTTGCAGCAGCTCGCGGCTCAGGCGACCGGCGACAAAGCCGTGGGTAGCGTTGTTTTCTGCCACCAGGGTGACCGGGTAATCCCGCCACTCGTCGGCGAAAATGACATCTTCCGGTGAACGGACGCTGAAAATGACCTGCACATCCGCCTGCGGGCGGTTTTTCGCCAGCCAGCGGCGCATGGACATAATCGGCGTCACGCCGCAGCCTGCCGCCAGCAGCAGGAACTTATCATCGGCTTTATCGTCGCAGGTGAAATTACCCTGGGCGTCGGAGAGCCAGATATAGTCACCGCGCTTCACGTCGCGGGTCAGCCACTGGGAGCCCGCGCCGTCATCGATACGGCGGATAGTGAGCGTAATGTATTCGCTCACCCCCGGCGTGGATGAGATGGTGTAGGCGCGCAGGGTATCCGCCGAGTTACGCACGCTTACCAGCGCATACTGCCCCGCACGGTACGGGTAGAAGTCGTGGCATACCAGCGACAGGGTCCACACATCCGGCGTCTCCTGCTGGATGTGGTGTACCTGCATCCGCCACGGACATTGTGAGGTTGGCATGGTCATCAAGTGCTCCTTACGCGCTCAGCAGTTGCTTCATATCTTCTTCAACGGTGGTGACGGAACGCAGACCAAACTTCTCGTTCAGCACCGCCAGCAGATCCGGGGTGAGGAAGCCCGGCGCCGTCGGGCCGGTGACGATGTTGGTCACGCCCAGCGACAGCAGCGTCAGCAGGATCACAATTGCCTTCTGCTCGAACCAGGAGAGCACCAGCGACAGCGGCAGATCGTTCACGCCGCAGCCCAGCTTCTCGGCCAGGGTGACGGCCAGAATGATAGCGGAGTAGGCGTCGTTACACTGGCCGGCATCCACCAGACGCGGCAGACCTTCGATGTTACCGAAGTCCAGCTTGTTGAAGCGGTATTTACCGCAGGCCAGGGTCAGGATCAGGCAATCCTGCGGTACGCTGGTGGCGAAATCGGTGAAGTAGTTACGTTCGCCGCGCGCGCCGTCACAGCCGCCAATCAGGAAGATATGGCGCAGTTTTTCACGGCTGACCAGGTCGATCAGGGAATCTGCCGCACCCAGCAGGGTTTCGCGGCCAAAGCCGACGGTGATCAGGTGTGGGATCTCGCTGAACGGGAAGCCCGCCATCTGCTGTGCCTGGGCGATAACCGGTCCGAAGTCGTCGCCTTCGAGGTGGCTCACGCCCGGCCAGCCGACGATGCTGCGGGTCCAGATACGGTCATCGTAAGAACCGACGGTCGGGTCAATGATGCAGTTGGAGGTCATCACCACCGGGCCCGGGAAGCGGGCAAACTCCACCTGCTGGTTCTGCCAGCCGCTGCCGTAGTTACCCACCAGATGTTTAAATTTACGCAGCTCCGGATAACCGTGCGCCGGCAGCATCTCACCGTGGGTATAGACGTTAACGCCGGTGCCTTCGGTCTGCAGCAGCAGGTTATAGAGATCTTTCAGATCGTGACCGGAGATCAGGATACATTTCCCGGCGGTGGCTTTCACGTTGACCTGGGTCGGGGTCGGGTGGCCATAGGTGCTGGTCTCGCCCGCATCCAGAATGCTCATCACTTTGAAGTTCATCTGGCCGATTTCCATTGAACATTCCAGCAGCGCATTCATGTCGGACGGCCAGGTGCCCAGCCACGCCATAATTTTATGGTACTGGGCATAGATAGCGTTGTCGTACTGGCCGAGAACGTGGGCGTGTTCCATATAGGCCGCCGCGCCTTTCAGGCCGTACAGGCACAGCAGGCGCAGGCCGAGAATGTTCTCGCCAATCGCCGCTTTGTCTTTATTCGGGGTGAAATCTGCCGCCTGGCGCTGGAGCTCGCCCAGATCGTCGCTGACCAGCTGCAGGTCGGCCATTGGGTTATCCACGGCTGCACTGGCGTCGGCGTTCAGGCACTGGGCTTTTAACGCTTCACGCAGGGCAATGGCTTCGCGAGCGTAACCAACAATACGCGGAGAATCGAAGTTAACGTTGGTCAGGGTGGAGAAGAAGGCGCGTGGGGCAAAACTGTCCACATAGTGGTCGACAATACCGTATTCACGGGCTTTAACTGCCCATGCGGAGAGGCCCTGCAGGGAGGCAATCAGCAGATCCTGTAAATCGGACGTTTCTGCGGTTTTACCGCACATACCCTGCGCGTAAGAGCAGCCGTTACCTGCCGGAGTACGGATAGTTTGTTCACATTGCACACAAAACATAATCACACCTGTTAAAATTGTATTTTAGATACATGTTTAAGATTATGCCTGTGCCAGAAGGGTGAAAAGACCTTTCTTGCACAAAGTGGAGGGAGATTGATTTAGCGCAATTTTGGCGGCAAAGATTTACCGCCAAAGAAGTATCAGGCCGAGAAGAAGGCCATCAGAATGGGCACCAGCAGGCTAAGGATAAAGCCATGAACAATGGCGGCAGGCACCAGCTCCAGCCCGCCAGAGCGTTGTAGCACCGGCAGGGTGAAATCCATCGAGGTGGCGCCGCACAGCCCCAGCGCCGTGGAGCGACTGCGGCGCACCAGTCCCGGAATAAGCATAATGGCAATAAGTTCCCGCGCCAGGTCATTAAAGAAGGCGGCGCTACCAATCACCGGGCCAAAGGATTCGGTCAGCAAAATACCGGACAGGGAGTACCAGCCAAAGCCAGAGGCCATTGCCAGCGCGGTGTTGAGGGGCAGGCCGAGAATAAAGGCATTAATTACGCCACCCAGCAGCGAACTCACCACCACTATCACCGCCACCATCATGCCGCGTCGGTTCAACACAATTTGCTTCAGGGTCATGCCATTATTTCTTAGCTGAATACCAATCAGGAACAGCAGGAAAATAAGGGTATATTCACTGGCTTCGGTGGCATGCTGTAATAGCGAAAATCCGGTGAGTCCCAGCAGAAAACCCAGCACTACCACACCGCACAGTTTTAACGACTCCAGCGCCATGGCAATTCGGGAGGGTAATTTTTCCTGCTGGTGATGGTTTTTCCAGGGGATTTTTCGCTCAAGCCACAGCAGCGCCGCTATATTGCACAGCAAAATAACCGCCGCGGTAATAGAGGAGTAATAAAGTATCGCCAGTAAATTACTGGCCAGATTGTCCAGAAAGGCGAGGCTGATCCCCATAAAAAAGAGAATGACGTAAACAATCCAACTCAGAAAGCGATTAATCAGCTTTAATGCCGAATTATTACGCAGGGGAATGAGATAGCCCAGAATCAGGGGCAGAAGAATGATGAGGAGTCCTGAAAACATGAACAGCCGGTCCTTTTGAGTATCTGTTAAGCGCCACAGACACTACCCAATAAAGGCTATTCAGTAAAGCTGCAAAAAAGTGGGAAGAGGCGCAGATAACACAGAGCCGGATAAGCGAAGCGCCATCCGGCTCTGCAAACTACGCGTGATTAATCACGTTTTTCGAGCAGGGTGCGATACAGCAGGCCGCCAAGGATACCGCCCACAATCGGCATAACCCAGAAGAGCCACAGCTGTTCCAGCGCCCAGCCACCCTGGAAGAGGGCCACCGCGGTGCTGCGCGCCGGGTTAACGGAGGTATTAGTAACCGGAATGCTGATCAGGTGAATCAGGGTCAGCGCCAGGCCAATCGCAATAGGGGCAAAACCGGCCGGGGCGTGCTTGTCGGTTGCGCCGTGGATCACCAGCAGGAAGCCTGCGGTAAGCACGATTTCAATGACGATAGCAGAGAGCATGGAGAAGCCACCCGGGGAGTGTTCGCCAAAGCCGTTGGACGCAAAGCCGCTGGCGGCCGCATCAAAGCCCGCTTTGCCGCTGGCAATAACGTACAGCACCGCGGCTGCAATAATGCCGCCCACCACTTGCGCAACAATATAACCAACAATATCTTTTGCCGGGAAGCGGCCGCCGGCCCACAGGCCGAGGGTGACTGCCGGGTTAAAATGGCCGCCGGAAATATGCCCTACGGCGTACGCCATGGTTAATACCGTCAGGCCAAATGCCAGCGCCACGCCGGCAAAACCAATACCTAATTCCGGAAACGCTGCCGCCAGAACGGCACTCCCGCACCCACCAAATACCAGCCAGAATGTTCCAAAACATTCAGCCGCTAATTTTCTGAACATATCCACCTCAAATATATAAAACTACGACTGCTGGACGCAGTACTTATCGCGACAATTTTTTTGCGACGTATAAAACGCTGCTATTCTAAAAATGAAGTGGTCTCTTCACCAGTAGATTAAATCTGAAAAAATTGATTTGAAGCAATGTTACTTAATTTTTTAATTCAGCAGGCATGCCCCATGATGCCTCAATTTCTCGGATTATATAGATGAATAAGGTAATTATATTTTCACGGTGATTAATTATTCGGGCGTTTTTCTGAATAATATTCATTCGATTGACACTATTCCTACCCCTAATTAGCATTCGCCATCGAAATACCTGAATTGTTTTATATCTAAATATCAGACGGATGGGTATTTTAAACGTCTAAACAATCATTGAAATAAGGATTTAACAATGCGTGAATTAAATCAACAGGAAATTGAGCAGGTTTCAGGCGCGGGCTTCATTGCAGACGCAGCAGCAACGGTGGGATATAGCTTTGGTTCAATCTTTGATATGGGGCTGAAACTGGTAGGGGTAGATGTCGGTAAGCAGTCCAGCGAAGCTGCTCAGACGATAGGCCGCGGTATCGGCATGGTTATTGAAACATCGGTGAACGTTTTCTCCACTGTATTCAGCAATATGTTTAAACGTAGCTGATCGCTGTTAAACAAGTGATGGGGAGCTCGCTCCCCATTTTTTTGCCTGTATTCTCAACGCACCCGGGCAGCTATACTTCGGATAACATAAAGGAAAATCAGAAATTTCCCGGAGGATACATGCTGCTGGAGCGGGTAGAAATCGTGGGTTTTCGCGGCATCAATCGCCTGTCGCTGATGCTGGAGCAAAACAACGTCCTGATTGGTGAAAACGCCTGGGGTAAGTCGAGCCTGCTGGATGCGCTGACCCTGCTGTTATCACCCGGCTCCGGTCTGTACCACTTTGTCCGGGACGACTTCTGGTTCCCGCCCGGCGATCTCCAGGGGCGAGAACATCATCTGCATATCATTCTTACTTTCCGCGAAAGCGAGCCGGGCCGTCACCGGGTGCGGCGCTACCGTCCTCTGGAGACATGCTGGACCCCCTGTCACGATGGGTACCAGCGTATTTTTTATCGGCTGGAGGGCGAGCTGGCCGACGATAACAGCGTAATGACCCTGCGCAGCTTTATTGATGCCGACGGCAATCCGCTTGAGCTTGCGGATATCGATGACCTGGCGCGCCATCTCATCAGGTTGATGCCGGTGCTGCGCCTGCGGGATGCCCGATTTATGCGGCGGATCCGCAATGATTCGGTACCCAGCATGCCGGAGGTGGAGGTCACCGCCCGGGAGCTGGACTTCCTTGCCCGGGAGCTGGTGGCGCGCCCGCAGAACCTGACCGATGGCCAGATCCGCCAGGGTCTGTCTGCCATGGTGCAACTGCTGGAGCACTACTTTTCGGAGCAGGGCACCTCGCCGGTGCGCAACCGGCTGATGCGCCGCCGCTCGCACGACGAGCAGCGCAGCTGGCGCTATCTCGATATCATCAACCGCATGATCGACAAACCCGGCGGGCGCTCCCATCGGGTCATTCTGCTGGGGTTATTCTCCACGCTGCTGCAGGCGAAAGGCAGCGTGCGTCTGGATAAAGACGCACGCCCGCTGCTGCTGGTGGAAGATCCTGAAACGCGCCTGCATCCCATCATGCTGTCGGTGGCCTGGCATTTGCTGAATCTGCTGCCCCTGCAGCGCCTCACCACCACCAACTCAGGGGAACTGCTCTCCCTTACGCCGGTGGAGCATGTCTGTCGACTGGTGCGCGCCTCCGGCCGCGTGTCGGCATTTCGTCTCGGGCCGGGGGGCATGAACGCCGAAGAGGGCCGCCGTATCGCGTTTCATATCCGCTTTAACCGCGCCTCATCGCTTTTTGCCCGCTGCTGGCTGCTAGTGGAAGGAGAGACCGAAACCTGGGTGATCAACGAGCTGGCGCGCCAGTGCGGCCACCATTTTGACGCCGAGGGCATCAAGGTTATCGAGTTTGCCCAGTCCGGGCTAAAGCCGCTGATCAAGTTTGCCCGCCGGATGGGCATTGAGTGGCACGTGCTGGTGGATGGCGACGAGGCGGGCAGAAAATATGCCGCCACCGTGCGAGGGTTGTTAAATAACGATCGGGAAGAGGAGCGCGAGCATCTGACCGAACTTCCCGCTATGGATATGGAACATTTCATGTACCGCCAGGGGTTCGCGGACGTTTTTCACCGGGTGGCGATGATCCCCCCGGAGGTTCCCATGAATATGCGCCGGGTGATCGTCAAAGCTATCCACCGTTCATCCAAGCCGGACCTGGCTATCGAGGTGGCGATGGAGGCCGGGCGCAGAGGCGTGGAGTCGGTCCCCACGCTGCTGCGTAAGATGTTTTCCCGGGTGCTGTGGCTGGCGCGAGGCCGTGCGGATTAAATCAGGCGCCCGGTCATTTGCGCCGGGATGGTATCCAGCAGCTGATAGCGCCGGCGATACTCCGCGCGTTTTTTGCTGGCAATTTCCGCCTCGCTTTTACGGGGGATGGCGCAGGGAATATGATAATAGCCGCTGGCATCGCATTCGCCGCCGACGGTAGCCCAGAAGGCGCTGTAATCTGCATGGATTTGCTCTTTTTTATCGCGATAGCGTAGGCTGCGGTAAATATGCGTTTCGTTGCTTACCGCCAGGATCTGCGTCACCCCGAAACGGGCGGCAAACTGGCAGACCGCTTCCATTACCAGCCGTTTAGGGAAGAGGCCATAGCAGGCTTTGGTCGCCTTCTGGATTTCTTCATGCGGAAGCTCGCGCTTGCCGCCCTGCAGCCCGCCGATAAACAGGGTGCGCTGGTTCTGATACTCGCAGAGGGTAAAAGTCATTTCCGCCAGTACCTCCCCGCTGCCGTTACGCATCAGGATCGTGCTCTCGCCCTCTTTATCAAGGGAGATCATCATGGTGAATTCCAGGGTATATTTCTCGCCCTCTTTGCCTTCCAGCTGCGCCAGCAGCAGCCCGTCGCCGTTGAGATAGTCCCGTAGCTCTTCGGCGGTGAGGGTGGAATAGAGCCGGGCATAGTGGTAACGCACGGCCTCCAGTAGCTGCTTGCGGCTCAGGTTTGCGGCAAGATAAGGGCGGTGCAGGCGCACGGGCAGGCGGGGCTGGCGGATTAATAGCTCTTCCAGACAGGGCATGTGCGCCAGTTCGTTCATCCACTCCAGGCTTAAGCGCGGCATCAATAACGAGCGCAGTAAAAACTTGCGGCGGAAACTGCGCTGGTGCCAGAATTTACCCGGCCGCCACTTACCGCTAAATAGATTAAAAAAAAGCGCCAGACGAGAAGGGGTATGGGACGGGGAAAAACTATTTTCGGTAAGCTGCGACATAATGAAACCATCGGATAGTATTGATGGGATCGATTTCAGCATCCGGATACTTAACCCGGCCTCAATAACTCTGGTACTCTCATCACCTTTCAACGCTTGTTTAACCGCAGTTGAAGTTATGCCTCTCATTTTGATGGACCACACGAAGGGATCGGGATTGATATGAAGATCGGGAGAAAGTTTAAAAAACGGTATGTGATAGCAGTGCTTGTCATTATCGTTGCGCTGATTGTGGTCTGGAGAACGCTGAACGCGCCGCGGCCGCAATATCAGACGCTGATTGTACGTCAGGGCGAACTGCAGCAGAGCGTGCTGGCCACCGGCAAGCTCGACGCGCTACGCAAAGTAGACGTGGGTGCGCAGGTGAGCGGCCAGTTGAAAACGCTCTCCGTCGAAATTGGCGATAAAGTTAAAAAAGGGCAGCTGCTAGGGGTGATTGATCCCGAGCAGGCCGAAAACCAGATCAAAGAGGTGGAGGCGACCCTGATGGAGCTGCGCGCCCAGCGCGGCCAGGCCGAGGCGGAGCGTAAGCTGGCGCAGGTCACCCTGGCGCGCCAGCAGCAGCTGGCGAAAACCCAGGCCATCTCGCGCCAGGATCTGGATACTGCCGCCACCGAGCTGGCGGTAAAACAGGCGCAGATTGGCACCATCGATGCGCAGATCAAACGCAACAGCGCCTCCCTGGATACTGCTAAAGCCAACCTTGAATACACCCGCATCGTTGCGCCGATGGCCGGTGAAGTAACCCAAATTACCACCCTGCAGGGGCAGACGGTGATCGCTGCCCAGCAGGCGCCGAACATCCTGACCCTGGCGGACATGAGCACCATGCTGGTGAAGGCCCAGGTCTCGGAAGCGGACGTCATTCACCTTAAGCCGGGGCAAAAAGCCTGGTTTACGGTATTAGGCGACCCACAAACCCGCTATGAAGGGGTGCTGAAGGATATTCTGCCCACGGCGGAAAAGGTGAACGATGCCATTTTCTATCACGCCCGCTTTGAAGTGCCCAACCCGAAAGGGGTGCTGCGCCTGGAGATGACCGCCCAGGTGCATATCCAGCTCACCGGTGAGAAGAACGTGCTTACCATTCCGCTGGCGGCGTTGGGCGAGGCGGTGGGGGATAATCGCTATAAAGTGAAGGTGTTGCGGAACGGCGAAACGCGCGAGCGCGAAATCAGCCTTGGCGCGCGCAACGACACCGATGTGGTGGTGGTAAAAGGCCTTGAGGCAGGGGAAGAAGTGGTGATCGGTGAGAGCCTGCCGGGAGCGGCGAAATGAGCCTGCTGCTTGAGCTGAATGATATTCGCCGCAGCTATCCCTCCGGGGATGGCGAGGTGGAGGTGCTCAAAGGCATTACCCTCCAGGTTGCTGCGGGGGAGATGGTGGCCATTGTCGGCGCCTCGGGTTCCGGTAAGTCCACCCTGATGAATATCCTCGGCTGTCTGGATAAGCCCACCAGCGGCACCTATCGCGTGGCGGGCACCGACGTGGCGACCCTGAACGGCGATGCGCTGGCGAAGCTGCGCCGGGAGCATTTTGGCTTTATCTTCCAGCGCTACCATCTGCTCTCGCATCTGACCGCCGCGCAGAACGTTGAAGTCCCCGCGGTCTATGCCGGGGTAGAGCGCCGCAAGCGGCTTGAGCGGGCACAGGGGCTGCTCACCCGCCTTGGGCTCGGTGAACGCGTGGATTATCAGCCTTCACAGCTCTCCGGCGGCCAGCAGCAGCGCGTAAGTATTGCCCGCGCCCTGATGAACGGCGGGCAGGTGATCCTCGCCGATGAGCCCACCGGCGCGCTGGACAGCCACTCCGGCGAAGAGGTGATGGCGATCCTGCATCAGCTGCGCGATCAGGGCCACACGGTGATTATCGTCACCCACGATCCGCAGGTGGCCGCCCAGGCCGAGCGCATCGTGGAAATTCGTGACGGCGAGCTGGTGAGTAACCCGCCGGCCAAAAATACGCAGAGCGGCAGCCAGCCGGTGACCCTGCCGCCGCCCTCCGGCTGGCGTCAGTTTGTCAGCGGGTTTCGTGAAGCCTTAACCATGGCCTGGCTGGCGATGGCGGCCAATAAAATGCGCACCCTGCTGACGATGCTCGGCATCATTATCGGTATCGCCTCGGTGGTGTCGATCGTGGTGGTGGGCGACGCCGCCAAACAGCTGGTGCTGGCGGATATCCGCGCCATCGGCACTAATACCATCGATGTCTATCCCGGTAAGGATTTTGGCGACGATGAGCCGCAGTTCCAGCAGGCGCTGAAGTATGACGATCTCGCCGCCATTCAGAAGCAGCCGTGGGTAAACTCCGCCACCCCGGCGGTGTCGCAAAGCCTGCGCCTGCGTTACGGCAGCATCGACGTTGCCGCCAGCGCCAACGGCGTGAGCGGTGACTATTTTAACGTCTACGGCATGACCTTCAGCGAAGGAACCACCTTTAACGCCGAGCAGCTCGCAGGCCGCGCTCAGGTGGTGGTGCTTGACGCCAATTCGCGTCGTCAGCTCTTCCCTAACAAAGCGAAAGTGGTAGGGGAGGTGATCCTGGTGGGGAATATGCCTGCTACGGTGATCGGCGTGGCGGAAGAGAAGCAGTCGATGTTTGGCAGCAGCAAGATCCTGCGCGTCTGGCTGCCGTATTCCACCATCTCCGGGCGCATTATGGGGCAGTCCTGGCTTAACTCTATTACCGTGCGGGTAAAAGAGGGCTACGACAGTACCCAGGCCGAGCAGCAGCTCGAGCGGCTGTTAACCCTGCGCCACGGTAAGAAAGATTTCTTCACCTGGAATATGGACGGCCTCTTGAAAACCGCGGAAAAGACCACACGTACTCTTCAGCTGTTCCTCACGCTGGTGGCGGTGATCTCGCTGGTGGTGGGTGGCATTGGGGTGATGAATATCATGCTGGTGTCGGTGACCGAACGCACGCGGGAGATTGGCATCCGTATGGCGGTGGGCGCCAGAGCCAGCGATGTGCTGCAGCAGTTTCTGATTGAAGCGATCCTGGTCTGCCTGGTGGGTGGGGCGCTGGGAATTACGCTGTCGCTGCTGATCGCCTTCACGTTGCAGCTGTTTTTACCCGGCTGGGAGATTGGCTTTTCGCCGATGGCGCTGTTGACCGCGTTTTTGTGTTCTACCTTTACCGGCATTCTGTTCGGCTGGCTGCCGGCACGCAATGCGGCAAGGCTGGATCCGGTGGATGCGCTGGCGCGCGAGTAAACACAATAAAAATGCCAGCCGATCGGGCTGGCATTTTGACTGCATGATGTACACAATGAAACAGAGGGCTAAGCGACAGATTCTGCTTCAAAGGGGACGATAAGGCTCGCGTGATTGCCCTTCGGACCTTGATGAACATCGAACCGGACCGGCTGTCCGGCCTTTAACGTTCTGTAACCATCCATCTGAATGGTGGAATAGTGAGCGAAGATATCCTCGCCGCCGCCTTCAGGGCAGATAAAACCAAACCCTTTGGCGTTGTTGAACCACTTAACAGTACCCGTTTCCATGCTTCGACATCCTTCGTAAATCTTATTAAGTAAGATGGAATGAACCGGTGACGGAGTGGGGGCTGTTCAAAACCTCGCCAACTCTCGCCTGTACAATTTAGATAAACCAAGCTTATCGTCAAGCGTTTGCCAGGGAAGAGGGGGTAAAAATGAATCAAAATTTGAAGCAGTTAACGCTATTGCCGGGTAATGTGACAGACATCGCGGATGGCAATAATAGATAAGAGTTATCTGACAACTGGGGTAGATTGAAGTTATGTATGATCTCCAGTCAGGACACCGTACAACGATGATGACGACTGACCATGGGTAAGACGAACGAGTGGCTGGATACCGACCAGCTGGCGGAAGATAAGCTGCGGGACGCGCTAAAACCGCCATCTATGTATAAAGTTATGTTAATGAACGATGACTACACGCCGATGGAATTTGTTATTGACGTGCTACAAAAGTTCTTTTCTTATGATGTTGAACGTGCAACGCAACTGATGCTTACCGTTCACTATCACGGCAAAGCCATTTGCGGCGTCTTTACCGCAGAAGTGGCCGAGACCAAGGTAGCGATGGTGAACAAATATGCAAGGGAGAACGAGCATCCGTTGCTGTGTACGCTGGAAAAAGCCTGATAAGGCAATGAAAATTGGGGGAGGTGCCTATGCTCAATCAAGAACTGGAACTCAGTTTAAATATGGCTTTCGCCAGAGCGCGTGAGCACCGACATGAGTTTATGACCGTCGAGCACTTACTGCTCGCACTGCTCAGCAACCCATCCGCCCGCGAAGCGCTGGAAGCCTGCTCCGTGGACCTGGTGGCGCTGCGTCAGGAACTCGAAGCCTTCATCGAACAAACCACACCGGTGCTGCCCGTCAGTGAAGAGGAGCGCGACACCCAGCCGACGCTCAGCTTCCAGCGCGTCTTGCAGCGTGCGGTGTTCCACGTCCAGTCCTCCGGGCGTAGCGAAGTGACCGGTGCCAACGTGCTGGTTGCCATCTTCAGCGAGCAGGAGTCGCAGGCCGCGTATCTGCTGCGCAAACATGAAGTGAGCCGTCTCGACGTGGTGAACTTTATCTCTCACGGCACCCGTAAAGACGAGCCGAATCAGGCCCAGGATCCCGGCAATCAGGTCAATCACGAAGAGCAGGCAGGCGGGGAGGAACGTATGGAAAACTTCACCACCAATCTTAATCAGCTTGCTCGCGTTGGCGGTATTGACCCGCTGATTGGCCGCGACAAAGAGCTGGAGCGCGCCATTCAGGTGCTGTGCCGTCGCCGTAAGAACAACCCGCTGCTGGTGGGGGAATCTGGCGTGGGTAAAACCGCCATCGCCGAAGGGCTCGCCTGGCGCATTGTGCAGGGTGACGTGCCGGAAGTGATGGCCGACTGCACCATCTATTCGCTGGATATCGGTTCCCTGCTGGCGGGCACCAAATACCGCGGCGATTTCGAGAAGCGTTTCAAAGCGCTGCTCAAGCAGCTGGAGCAGGACACCAGCAGCATCCTGTTTATCGATGAGATCCACACCATCATCGGCGCAGGTGCGGCCTCCGGCGGCCAGGTGGATGCAGCTAACCTGATTAAACCGCTGCTCTCCAGCGGCAAAATCCGCGTGATGGGCTCGACCACCTATCAGGAGTTCAGCAACATTTTCGAAAAAGACCGCGCGCTGGCGCGTCGCTTCCAGAAAATCGATATTACTGAGCCTTCTGTCGAAGAGACCGTGCAGATCATCAACGGCCTGAAACCGAAGTACGAAGCGCACCACGATGTGCGTTACACCGCGAAAGCGGTACGTGCGGCGGTGGAGCTGGCGGTGAAATACATTAACGATCGCCATCTGCCGGATAAAGCGATTGATGTGATCGACGAAGCGGGCGCCCGTGCCCGTCTGATGCCGGTCAGCAAGCGCAAGAAAACCGTCAACGTGGCGGATATTGAGTCCGTCGTGGCTCGTATCGCGCGTATCCCTGAGAAGAGCGTTTCTCAGAGCGACCGCGACACGCTGCGTAACCTTGGCGATCGCCTGAAAATGCTGGTCTTCGGTCAGGATAAAGCCATTGAGGCCTTAACCGAAGCCATCAAGATGGCACGCGCCGGGCTGGGACATGAGCATAAGCCTGTCGGTTCCTTCCTGTTCGCCGGCCCGACCGGGGTAGGGAAGACTGAGGTGACGGTTCAGCTCTCCAAAGCGCTGGGCATTGAACTGCTGCGCTTTGATATGTCCGAGTATATGGAGCGTCACACCGTTAGTCGTCTGATCGGTGCGCCTCCGGGCTACGTGGGCTTTGATCAGGGCGGTCTGCTCACCGACGCGGTGATTAAGCATCCACACGCGGTTCTGCTGCTTGATGAGATCGAGAAAGCGCATCCGGACGTATTCAACATCCTGCTGCAGGTGATGGATAACGGCACGCTGACCGATAACAACGGGCGCAAGGCGGACTTCCGCAACGTGGTGCTGGTGATGACCACCAACGCTGGGGTGCGTGAAACCGAGCGTAAATCCATTGGCCTTATCCACCAGGATAACAGCACCGATGCGATGGAGGAGATCAAAAAGATCTTCACGCCGGAGTTCCGTAACCGTCTCGACAACATTATCTGGTTCGATCACCTCTCTACCGAAGTGATCCATCAGGTGGTGGATAAGTTTATCGTCGAGCTGCAGGTTCAGTTGGATCAGAAAGGCGTGTCGCTGGAAGTAAGCCAGGAGGCCCGCGACTGGTTGGCCGAGAAGGGTTACGACCGTGCGATGGGTGCGCGTCCGATGGCGCGTGTGATTCAGGATAACCTGAAGAAACCGCTGGCGAACGAGCTGCTGTTTGGCTCGCTGGTTGAGGGCGGCCAGGTGACGGTGGCGCTGGATCAGGCGAAGAATGAGCTGACTTATGATTTTCAGAGTGCGGCTAAGCATAAGCCGGAGGCAGCGCACTAAGGTGCTGTGCTGAAGGTTAAACGTTAAAAACCGGGCATCCGCCCGGTTTTTTTATATTTGTATTGAGGGGAATGGTTTCTCCCTCTCCCCGTGGAAGAGGGTTGGGGTGAGGGCAAGGTAAAAGCAAAATGACAACGCTAGTTGTCATTTTTAGGGTTTGCTCCCTCTTCCCGTGGGAGAGGGTTGGGGTGAGGGCAACAGGCCGCACCATTCCAGTCCCCTCGCCCCTTTGGGGAGAGGGTGAGGGTGAGGGGAACATGCGGCTGTGGTGTTGGTTCCGTTCACCTCACGTTCATTGCTTCTCTGTCACACTCGCACCCGTGAACGTGCCAGGGGGCTCGCCGCCACCCCCTGGCAACCTGCCTCCCGGCCAGGAAAATCGCCGCTTCGCGGTGCCCTCAGCTTATTCCTTCCGGCTATCGGGTCGGGCATGATCCTACATCCATGTAGGTCACGCCCTCTCGGCGCATCCCTGCGCCTCGCCCCGCCTACAGGAAACGCTTCGGCGATTTTCAGCCGGACCCTTCAATCGCTGCAGGTACTAAACACGCTTTAGCCACCATCATCGCTGCGCACTCGGTCGGTTCCCTCTCCCTTGAGAGAGTTCAGGCGGACCGAGTCATCGCTGCGGGACTAAACACGTCTTTGCCACCATTATCGCTGCGTGCTCGATCGGTTCCCTCTCCCTTGAGGGAGAGGGTTAAGGTGAGGGGGAGCCGCACGCACGGTTAGCAAAATTTTGCGAGGCGTTATCCAGAATTGAATTAGGGTGATTGCTGTATATACCTACAGTAATAGAATGTCTTCGCACCTGCAAAATCAGGTGTCAGGATTGGCGTCCTGAAAGTGTGTGAGCAGCAAGTTTTGCTGCAGGCTTCGTTCGCCCTAAGGAAAAGGGTATATTCTGCATCTGGCGGGCGAATCGGAAGCTTCTTTTGAAGCGCCAGTAAGCACACAGCTGGTACGCCAATTCCTTTTCGTCCGCCGCCAGCGAATCTGGCGTTTCCTGCGGTGGTATATTCAATGTGTGTGAAGGAATTACCCAATGAATAAAGAAAATACTATCCCCCAGCTTTATAGCGAACTCTCAAACTCTCTCGATCTCCCGGCTCTGGCCGAACGCTGCAATCTGCTGACGGAAATTCTGCTGGATTCTCACTCTCTGCCGCAAATACAGCCCGTTTGCCGCTGTCTTGCCGCCTATCTGAATGTTATGCAGCACCAACTGGCCGATTCAATGAGTGATTTCCAGGTGGTGGAATATAACGACGGGCTGCCGCGAGAGAAGGGGTGGTTATTTGCAGACACCGAAACCAAATGTGATTATTGCCGGGCATTAAATCACGTGCTGCTGGTATCCCATTTTGATGGCGATATGCTGCCGCATTTAACCGGCTTGCTTCACGATGTCGCCCACGCGATGGGGGAGGACATTATTATGCCCGTTGAAACTTGCGTTACGGTGCATTACCCGGAATAACGATAATAAAAAAGGCCGGGAAGACCCGGCCTTTTCGGTATTCATCAGCCTTTACAGGCGAAAACAATTAGCGACTACGGAAGACAATGCGGCCTTTGCTCAGGTCGTACGGGGTCAGCTCAACAGTCACTTTGTCGCCCGTCAAAATGCGGATGTAGTTTTTACGCATTTTACCGGAGATATGCGCGGTTACCACGTGACCGTTTTCCAGTTCTACGCGAAACATGGTGTTAGGTAACGTATCAAGTACGGTACCCTGCATTTCAATATTGTCTTCTTTGGCCATCTAATCCTCTGGGGTATCACTACCAAGTTTTGAACCGGCAAGATAATGCCGAAATTCATCAATTAAGTAAAGA